>Ga0153915_10001377_pt1 | contig 22261 bp, 21 predicted proteins | sample Opewatmetagenome_2_FD_107003 | JGI IMG/M metagenome (GOLD analysis project Ga0153915, IMG submission 107003) | Freshwater wetland microbial communities from Ohio, USA - Open water 3 Core 3 Depth 3 metaG | ecosystem: Environmental > Aquatic > Freshwater > Wetlands | place: USA: Ohio, Lake Erie...
GGGCCGTTGACGAGCTGGGACATGTACCGCTTGCTGTTGAAGTGCGTCTGTCCCTTCGTGCGCTGCAGGGTCCTCTGGCCCACGGGCGCCGGCTCTGCCCCCTCCAGCAGGGAAGCGACCTCCTTGGGTGAGACCGAGTGCCGCTCCAGGGCCTCCGGGATGGTCTGGTACTTGCCGAGGATCCTCCGGTCCGCAGGGGACAAGGAGGTCTCATCCCCTTTGATCAGCCTCCGGGAGACGTCAGCGTGGTCGATCCCGAACTGCTCGTGCAGGACGAACTCGAAGGTGTGGGAGAAGGGAAGATGGCCGACATCGTGCAGGAGCGCGGCGCATTCGACGAGACGGGACTCGTCCTCCTTGATGTGGAGCGACGAGCAGATCCTCCGGGCCACCCAGTAGACCCCCAACGAGTGCTCGAACCTGGAGTGGTTCGCCCCAGGGTACACGAGATACGCGAGGCCAAGCTGGTGTATGCTGTGGAGGCGTTGCAGCTCAGGTGACTCGAGGAGGGCGAGGGCGACGCCCTCGAAGCCTATGCTTCCGTGGACGGCGTCGTGGACTACCTTGTGTTCGGCCAACGGTGGTTCGGACGCGCTTCAAGCATTATAAGGGTATTGAGCCCGAGGAGACTTATTAAGCGATAGAACCGCAAGCCAGAGTCATTCTCCCGTTTGATAATCCTTCGGAAAGGCTTTTAAAAAGCCACACCAATGATTAACTGCTTCCCCCTAGCCTCAGGAGAGCCCCCAATGGAGTCCACCGAGACGCGTTCAGAAGACAGAATACAGATGTTCATCGACGGCTTCGACAACAAGATCGGGGGCGGCGTGAAGAAGGGCCATGTCGTCCTGCTAGCCGGCACCCCGGGAACGATGAAGTCGTCAGTGGCGCTCAGCATGCTCGTCAACAACGTCAAGAAGAAGGGCGTGAACGTGCTCTATGTCAGCATCGAGGAGAGCAAGGAGAGCCTCCTGACCGCCATGGAGCAGCTCGGGTTCGGGACGATCGACGAGACCAAGTTCTTCATAGTAGACATCGGCAGGCTCAGGCTCGAGCACACTGACGCGGACGTGGGCCGGGACTGGTTCAAGATCCTGAAGGAGTATCTGCGGAAGAAGGTGGAGGGCGAGGGCGTCGAGATAGTCGTGATCGATTCGCTGACGGCCATCTACGCGCTCGCATCGATACAGAACCCGAGGCAGGAGCTGTTCCACTTCTTCGGTTTCCTCAAGAGGCTCGGGGTGACGACGTTCCTCATCTCGGAGACGCAATCGAACGGGGGATTGTACGGACCTTACCACGAGGACTTCCTCGCAGACGGGACGATCCTCCTCAAGTTTGTAGATGTTGGAGAGTCCGATGTCCAGTTGAGGATCCGCGCGGTCAAGATGAGGCACTCGAAGATACACCACGGGTACCTGACGCTGCTCTTCAGGGACGGGCAGTTCATGGCCACGAACCCGATCGCGGAGTAGCGCTCGAGCTGTTTCTGAAGACGATTGTCATCGATTCGAGCACGGGCCGCGGTTCTAGAACCCGCCCCGGAGCTTGTTCCGGTCGATCTTTATGCCCCTGGGGGTCAACATCAGGAGGTTCTTCCCGACCCCCGCGACGTCCCCGTCGACGTCCCGCGCGACGTTCTTCAGCTCCGCGGTGACCCTCTTCATCGTAAGGTCGTCGTTGGCGATGGATGTGTAGTCGAGGACGACTATGTTGCCGTTGTAGACCTCGTTCGTCAGAGGCGAGAGGTCCTCGTACCTGAACATCTCGCCCACCTTGACAACGGTCTTCGCGTTCTCGAGACCGGCGAGGCCCTCGTCCTCGAACACCATGTCCGTGAGGTCTATGTACTGTTCAGCCGCCATGCCCTCCCTGGGAAGGGCACTGTCGCCCGGATATGACTTCTTCTTGAGAATCGTCATTGTGCATCCCTCTGCCGAAGTAATCATCCTGACCGCATATAAAACTTTCATACATGCCAGACTGCGCTCCCGAATGCGTCAATCACTTCGTGATTGGAGCCCGAGAAGTCACGACGACGCAAGTCGGTGACGTCAAAAGTATCCGATGAAGCGATCAGTCCTTCTGCTCGTCCACGATCCACAGCTTGTCACCGACATGGTGGATCGACTCCACTGCCTTGCCCTTCTCTTTTCGCGCCATTGTCGCCGCATCGACGACCGCGCGACCGACCGCCAAGGGTTGCCGGTTCTTGATGTCGCGTATCCAGACGAGGTCTCCCGGTTTGATGTCGGGGTCCGATTCGACGATACCAGGGCCCATGACGTCCGCACCGTTGTAGACGAACTTCACCGCCCCCATGTCCACCGTGACGTATCTCTTCATTGCTCCGAACTTCAGAAGCCCCCTGACGGTCAGGAACGACTCTTTGCCCACAACGAGCGCAAGGGCCTTGCCACCCGAGAACACCGCCTCGTAGCCAGGGCCCTCAGCCACATCGACGACGTCCCCTTCCGAGAACGTCTTCGTCCCGAGGGTTGCATCGAGCTCGGCCGCGAGCTGAGTGACCTCCTTCTGCCGCAGCCGACGCCGCTTCCTAAACCTCAGCTCAGTCACTTTTCCTATCTCCGACCTCATCGGTCCGCAACCCCGCGGAGGCGAGCAGCTTGGCCGCCTCGTCCTGTTCGCGGCTAGCCCTCTCCGCGTCCCCGAGGGCTTTGTAGGCCTCGGACTTGATCTCGTGCGGCTCCCAGTCGGCGGGATCGATACCGAGTGCCAGGTCCGCGGAGTCGATGGCGGCTCTGTGCTTCCCGAGCCTGAGCTGAGTCTTGGCGAGCGCAACCGCTGCCAACGCATTCGAGGGGGAATCCCTAAGCACCGCAACGTACTCCCTGGCTGCCTCATCGTAGTCCCCGCGCTCCTCCGCCATCTCCCCCAGGAGAACCCGCGCCTTGACGGGATCAGGACTCTTCTCCCGCAGGACCTCGGCAGCCCCTTTTGCGTCTCTCGCGAATACCCTCGCGCGCGCCCTCAAAAGGGTGAGCATCGCCTCCGTCTCCCCGTTCGGCTTGACGCGGAGGAGCACCTTCTCAGCCTCTTCCACGTCCCCCGCGTCAAGAAGAAACGCGACATACGCAAGGTCGACCTTCGGGTCCCTCAGTCTCTCGATGACCTCCTTCAGGCCACGGGGCGTCTCGATCCTTCCCATTAGCCTGCTGAGCTCGAGCACACGGAGCACGCTCGATGCATTCTTGCCAGTGAGCGCCACTGTCTGGTAATTTGCAAGCGCCTCCTCGAACCTCCCGAGCCGAGCGAGGAGTTCCCCCCTCCGCACCATCGTCGAGACACCGCTAGCGACATCGAGTCGGACGGTCTCGAGACATCTCAGCGCCATCTTGAAGGACGAGTGCGCTCCTTCGGCGTCCCCGATCGCGAGCAGAATCTCACCCCTCTGGGTCCATCCCTGGTCGAACTCCGGGTTAAGGGTCAGTGCCTCCTCGATTGACCAGAGCGCTTCGTCCAGCCTGCCCATCTGCGTGGCGATGCTCGACCTCGCCTTCCACGCCTCGTCATACGACGGATTGAGCGCGATCGACTCGAGCACGAGGTCGTAGCCCGTCTCCGGGTCCCCAGTGTTCGCCCTGCAAACGCCCTTCGCATAGAGAGCGTAGTCGAACTCCGGGCTGATCTCGAGCGAGCGCTCGTGGAACGGGATCGCCTCGCCATACGCCCCGATCTTCTCGAGCGCGTTCCCGATGTTGTTCCATGCGATCTCGTAGTCCGGATCCACCCTGATTGCCTCGACGAACTTCGGGATGGACTCGGCGTACCTCCCGAGGTTGTAGAGAGCGTTGCCGAGGTTGTTCCAAAGCACGCGGTCCTTCGAGTCCTCGAGGAGGGCCTTCTCGTAACAGATGACCGCGTCCTCGAGCATGTCTGCGCCGTGGTAAGCATAGCCCTTGTTGTACCACGCGTTTTTGTACCTAGGGTCGAACTCCAAGGCCTTGTCGAAGCACTCGAGCGCCCGCGTCAGATGGCCTGCGCAGAAGTAGGTGTACCCGAGATTGTTCCAGACCTCCTTGTCGTTGGGCGCGAGCTTCAGGGCCTTTTCGAACGACTCGATCGCATGGTTGTAATCCCCCATCTCGTGCTCAGCGCCTCCGAGACGCGCGTACCCTTCGACGGCCGACGGGAACTTGTCGACGTACGCTCTGGCGCATTCCGCGGCCGGTTCCGGCAGCCCCGCCTCTAGATACAGATCGGTCTGCAGAAGAAGCGTGGCCGGATCGAACTCGACGAACTTGTCCATCACACCTATCGCCGCACGCGCCCTCCTGGGCCTGCCAGCGTTGGAATAGGAGGCCGCAAGGCCCGACCAATTCTCCTTCCTGTCCGGGTTGGTCGCGGCCGCCTTTGCGTATGCGTGTGCTGCGCGGTCGTAGAGTTCCTGGACGAAAAGCGAGTTCCCGAGATTATGCCACGCGAGCTCGTAGGTGGGGTTGATCAGCGACGCCTTCCTGTAGGAGTCGGAGGCCTCAGGATGACGTCCCAGGGCGTCGAGGGCGGCCCCCCGGTTGTTCCATACGACCTCGTTCCCGACCCCTTGGTCAATCGCCAAGTCGAAAAGCTCCAGGGCCCTTTCGTAGTTGCCGCCGTCGTACTCCTCGTTCGCCTCGGAGAACAGCTTCTGGCCCGGTGTCACGTCCTTCTGCTCGGCCGACTTGCTCTGGTTCACTGCCCCTGCCCATCGTGCGAATAGTAGATATTTCTTTTCAGGCCTCGCGGCCCTGCCAAAGGTTTAAATCCGCACGAAAGGATAATTCAAGGGGAAAGTCACCAGATGCTCATCCTCTTCAGGCCCTCTCCGATGTCGATCATGAAGGCCTTCATCGCGGGCAGGGTGCACAACGCGAAACCCATCGAGTACACGGAGGCCAAGAAGTTCTACTTCGAGGAGTACATGGACGCGGACAAGCTGGACTACGACTCCCTCTACGAGCGCTACAAGGAGACCTATGGAGGCCTTGACTTCCTCGAGGACGACAAGATGTGGGAGATCATGGAGGACGAGATATTCTGGGCCTCCAGGTTCGACTCGCCCGACAGGTACCAGCTGATCTTCTCCGTCCTCGGGCAGATCGAGCGGACGGGCACGAAGCGTTACCTCGCGCAGGAGACCGCCGAGGCGAGGGAGATGAAGGACCGAGTCAGGAGGGTCACAGGGGAGTTCAGGAGGGCCAAGCAGTTCATCGCGTTCGTCACTGACGAGAAGGACAAGGCGCTGATCGGCAAGGGGAGCTTCGAGCACCGCATCGCGGACCTAGTGTTGAGGCACTTCGCGAGGAAGTACCCCGGGTACTCCGTGGTTGTGCTAGATGGCGAGCACGCGCACATATGGCACAAGGACAGGATCCTGGTCGATTCGAGGCGCAAGTTCCCCGAGAAGCCGGGGAAGCGCGACGCGTCCAGGTACTGGATGCTCCTGTCCGACCTGAAGCATCTCGAGTCAAAGCTCGACCGGGACTACCCGGAGGTCCCGCTGCCCCGGAACTACTGGAAATGGGTGGAGGACGGCGTCCAGGCGTTCGGCACAGTGCCGAAGGTCACGCTCGACGATTTCGGCGAGGCGTGAGGTTCTTATAGCGGCGAATTGGGGGCAGTCAGAGGCCGGGTTCTGCTTCCAGGACGGAAAAGCTAGATATCTCAGCAAGGACATAGACACGTGCGGCATCACCCAGAGGACGGTATCAGCACGAGCGCAAGAGGGCAGACCGAGAGCGCAGAGCGACTGCGGTTCTACATGGACCTGGTTTCGCACGATATGCTCAACGACAACCAGGCAGTGCTCAGTTATCTTGAGCTAATCCTCGCCATGCCGGGGCTGGACAAGAAGGCGGCGGAGTACGCCAAGAAGGCGATTTCCCACGTGCGCTCGTCCACCATGCATATCGAGAACGTCAAGACTATCATGACCCCGAGGAGGGCCACGGCGGCCCAGCCGGAGACCACGGATCTCCTCGCCTCGATCAAGGGGGCTTCGGACGAGCTTGGCCGGCACTTTCCGAACAAGAAGATCAAGGTCAACTTCCCTCATCAGCCCGGAAAGGCGCTCGTCGCGGGTGGCGGCCTCATCAAGAAGCTCCTGGAGACGGTAATGTCGAGCGTAGTGAAGCTGGACCTCGATGCGGAAGTTGCCCTCAACGTGAGCGTCTCGGAGGAGATGAGCTACGGCAACAGGTGCTGGAACGTCAAGATCGAGGATCCGAACGTGAAGGTTCCGGCAGTCGTGACGGGCGCCGACATAGACAGCGTCCATACCCAGGATAGCTCCCGGGTGGTCAAGATGTCCGGGCTGCTGTTCGCGAAGATGGCCGCCGAGGGGCTCGGCGGGGCCTTCGAGGTCGAGTCGGACGGTGGTCCTGACAAGGGAGCCGTCTTCGTCGTGAGGCTAAGGAGGGCTGGAAATCGATGACGAGCGTTCTGATTGTCGATGACGAGATGTTCATCGTCGAACTGTACCGGGACATCCTGCAGCTGCGTGGCTACAAGGTCGTCGGGACGGCCTTCGACGGTGAGGAGGCGCTCCGGAAATACACCTCCACCAACGACAAGCCGGACGTCATCATAATGGACCACAGGATGCCCGTCATGAACGGCGTGCAGGCCACCAAGGAGATCATGAAGATGAACCCGAGTCAGAAGGTCATCTTCGTGAGCGCGGACGTCCTGATCGAGAAGGAGGCCAGGGAGGCCGGTGCGCTCGAGTTCCTGCCGAAGCCGTTCCGTATGGACGACTTGATAGAGAAGATGCGGCGCATCTCGTCGCACTAGGAAGAACAGCGGTTTGCGCTCGCACTGGCAATTATATACTCACCATCTAATACAAACCGATAAGTTAAAAAAGCCGGGGGGCATATTGGCCTCCGGACAGTGCGAGCTGATGTTGGAGAGTTTTACCAAGGCTAGATCTATGAGCTTCCCGCGCCAGGTGATGGCCGGACACGGCTGCGTCAACCAGCTTGGGACCGTCTGCAAAGACTTCGAACTCAAGGGAACCGGCCTCATTGTCACCGGCCCCACGACGGGGACCCTCGCCGCCAAGCAAGTCCGGGATTCACTGGAGGAGGCGGGGTTCGAGGCCCAGCAACTGGAGGTGACAGGGGCGACCCAGCAGAACCTTGTCAAGGTGGAGGAGGTCACCAAGGACGTCAAGGCGTCCTTCTTGCTCGGGGTCGGGGGAGGGAGCAAGATCGACCTCGCCAAGCTCGCCTCGGCGAACCTGAAGATACCGTTCATCAGCGTGCCCACGTCCGCGTCGCATGACGGGATCGCGAGCCCGAGGGCATCCATCAAGGACGGCGGAAACGCACTCTCGCTCAACGCCAGCGTCCCGATGGGCATCATCGCTGACACCGAGCTGATCGTGAAAGCGCCCTACAGGCTCCTCGCCTCCGGATGCGCTGATGTGATTTCCAACACGACCGCCATACTCGACTGGCAGCTCGCTCAGAGGCTCCGGTCGGACGATTTCAGCTCCAGCGCGGCGAACCTCGCGAAGTACGCCGCCGAATCCATTATAGATCAAGCCTCCCTGATCAAGCCGAACCTGGAGGAGAGCGTCTGGGTCTGCATACGCCCAATCATCATCTCCGGGATCTCGATGGCCGTAGCCGGTTCCTCGAGGCCGACGAGCGGCTCGGAGCACATGTTCTCTCACTATCTCTCTAAAATCGCGCCAGGCAAAGCGCTCCACGGGGAGCTTTGCGGCGTCGGGTCGATCATGATGATGTACCTTCATGGAGGGGATTGGAACAGAATACGAAACGCCCTCACCTTGATAGGTGCGCCCACGACAGCCGAGGAGCTGGGCGTGTCCAAGGAGCAACTGACAGAAGCCCTTGTGCACGCCCACGAGATCCGCAAGGATCGGTACACCATCCTCGGGGACAGGGGGCTCGCGTCCGACGCAGCCGAACGCCTGGCGAGGCTCACAAAAGTGGTCTGAAAGCGAGGTGCTCGGAATGGTGCTAGTGACTGTCGTCGGGGAGTCTCAGTGCAAGAGAGGGTTCGAGTTCGTTTTCGGCGGTCCTCTCGCGGACTGCCGGGACTGCAAGGTGAAGAACGTCTGCTTCCACCTGGAACAGAATCGGTGGTACAGGGTGACGGAGGTCCGAGACGTCCACCACGACTGCAAGATACACGAGGGGGGCGTGCGGGTGGTGGAGGTCGAGCGGCTGCCGACCAGGGCGGCGCTTCCGAAGGGATACGCAGTCGAGGGGTCCATGATAACCTTCGAGGAGTCGAACTGCGACAAGCTGGGCTGCCCGAACTTCAAATCGTGCAGGCCGCTAGGAGCCTCAGAGGGAATGCGGTTCAGGATCGCGTCCGTGGAGGGCGAGATAGACTGCCCCAAGGACCGGAAGCTCACTGTCGTCTTACTAGAATGACGATGAAGACAGCCACCGCAACGACGACCGCCGACAGGGCAACAACGATCGCGACCGTCGTCCCGTTGATGACCGGTCCTCGGTCGAGAGGCAGGAAGGTAAGCGTCATCGTCGACTGGCCCGAAGGGTAGTTCGCCGTGTTGCTCGAATCCTCGACCTCGACCCGATATTCGAGGACTCCTCCAGTCTCGTTCACCAGGATCAGGAATGACCAATTCTGCCTGGAAGCATCGTTTGAGTCCGCCAGTCGCGTGCTCGTGACCCATTCTCCGCCGTCGATCCTGTAGACCAGCCTCACGGTCGACACGCCGTAGCAGTCCGAGCACGCTACATCGATGCGGATATATCGATCGACAAAGTCGTCGAGATGCTCCTCGATGAGGACCCCACTGACGCCTGATATGGTCGGGGCTGTCTGGTCCACAACTTCGAGGGGAATGCCTGTGGAGTTCCACACCGTCTCGCCTCCAACAGTGGCGCTCAGGCGGACGAGATAGGAGCCCAGCCGCATGCCAGGTGGGACGACGAGAGTGTAGTTGCTGCCATTCGTCCGCGGCACGTCGTATCTCACTCCATCACCGGAGCCAACCACAATGAACTCCGCTGTCATGCCCGGAAGCTCGGCATAGTCCCAGATCGAGGCGCTCAACGACCAATCGAAAGACCCATCGACTTGAGAAGGGATTGAGAAGTCCACCCCTTTCGGCGGCCTCAGCGGCGAGGAGACGAGGAAGCTGTGAGCACCATACGGGGCGTATTGGGGGGACATCATGAGAACGCCGGCGTTGTCTCGGGCGGTGAAATAGTAGGCAACCGTGCTCCCGATATCGGCGGGAGGCAACGTGGCGGAATAGGTATCGTTTCCGCCGCGGTTGATCATGGGTGTCCTCGACCAATACTCGCCGTCCGCGCTGTGCACGAGCTCGACGGACGAGTCATTCACCCCTCTGTCGGCGGTGATGGCAACATCGACCGGGAATCCAAAACCTGAGTAGTTCCTGGCAGAGTATGGCACATGCGAGATGTTGAAGCCCCGCTCCTGCCTGTCCCCTGCGACCTCTATCCCGAGCAGCGCGGTCTCGGTGTTGACTGCGATGATCTGTGCAACAGTGGTCGCGTTTGCTGGGTGGAATTCGTCGCCAACCTCGATAGCGAACGCGTAGACCCCTGCGTGTCCGTACATCCAATCCGCCGAGTCCCCCGTGGTGGGATAGAGGGTGATGGACTGTTCGGAGAGGTATCCGTTCACCGATCCGAACTCCGCCCCGATCCTGGAGAGGTCTCCGTGGTCAGCAGTGTGGTTCGCCGTGTACCCCCACGGCCAGAGGACCAGGTTACCAAAGGAGTGGAAATCGATCGAAATCGTGAAATCGTGGCCGAGGACTAGATCCCGGATGGCCTGCGTCTCGGGCTCCGAGAACGGGTATTCGCCGCAATAGACATCGCTGTCAGGCGTCGTCGAAGCTCCGACCCCGCCCCAGTCTCCAAGAGGATCTCCGTTCGAGGCACCGTCATAATTCCTGTTCAGGTCCACCCCAAAGGTGAGATCAGCGTTCAGGTGCCGGTTCTTCCGCCAACCCTCATCGGTGCTTAGGGCATAGTCGAGCCCGTCGGGGTTCACCACAGGCACCAGCCATATCTCACGGTTATCCACGAGCCAGCTAAGGCGCAGGTCGGTACCATAACCGTCGACGAGTCGCATGGCCAGCTCCAGGACGATCTCGGAGGTGGTCCATTCCCTGGCGTGATGGAGCGCGGTGATGAGCACCTCTGGTTCAGCCTCCTCACTGGAGACATTGTCGGATATCTTCAACGCTAGGATGTCTCTGTCGGAGATGCTCTGAGCCTTCTCCCAAGAATCGCCGATGTCGTAGACCTTTGAAATCGCAGGATGTGCGGCCTCCAACGCGAGGAGTTCAGATCTCATCTGCGAATAGTCGCGATACGCGTAATCTGCTGCGACCACCATTGACTGGCCGTCGACTGCCAGTACCTCCGTCTCTGAGTGGGGAGTCTCGACGTCGGATCCTGGAAAGAACGCGAGCAATCCCACGAAAGCCATAACCGCGACTGAGCTGACAAACTCCTCCCGAGACGTGCTCGGACGGGCCCCCGGCTTGTACGCGGCCAATCACCCGCCGCTGACAGGCGGAAGAAAGGAGACCTCGTCGCCGTCCCTAAGGACCCTTGTCGGGGCGCCGTAGTCCTTGTTGACGGACAGGATGATATGCTCCCGGAACTTGCCCATCTGAGGGAATCGCGCGATATAGTTCTCCAGGAGCTGCTGCACAGTCGTTCCTTCCGCTACTGTTATGTCTTCCTCCTTCGCGCCAGCAATATCTCTGAAAGCGGCAAAGAGCTTCACCTTGATCTTCATAGCGTCCCTCAGTGCAGTTAGGTGGCTGTTTGTAAGGGCCTCCCGATATTCAAACAATGCGACCGAAGTCGGTGCTTCAACCCGGGTTTGACAAGGAGCTAGCAGTCCACCGGAAACACTCGAAGCAAAGGGGTGCCACGCACCCAATATGTAGGCCTACCACTCTGAATCTCGACAATGCTGGTAACCTCAATCGGTATATAATCTGATAACAGATTAGATACAATTGGAATGATTTCCTGTGGAAACGCCTTCGAGTCTGTTACCAGGTCGAGTTCGGAAACATCTTTATCCGATTCATTCCGTTCGAGGAATGCAGGCAGTAGCAAGGCTTTTCACGCTCCGAGAGCCGTGGAGGGTGGGGGCGTCCAGGTGGGCTTCTCTTACAGGCAATCTTGGCGAGGCCATCGACGACAACGCCTGCAAAGAACTCGTCTAAAGGGAACGGAAGCGATAATAGAGGGGGAGAAATGTCGGCCGTGTCAGGGCATCCAAGAGTAGGTTCGGCCACCCCGTCGAACAATCATTCTTCATCAGGCTATGGCTGGTCCGTGGAACCGCAGATCACTTCGAACGCCAAGGTCGTGCTTGAGAGAAGGTACCTAAGGAAGGATGACTCTGGCAAGCCTGTGGAGACGGCCAGAGGTCTCTTCGAAAGAGTGGCCAGGGCCATCGCCTCGGCCGAGAAGCGATACGGCAGATCCGAAGACGAAGCGAATGCCGTCGCGGAGCGGTTCTACGAGATGATGGCCAGGTTTGAGTTCATGCCCAACAGCCCCACGCTGATGAACGCCGGAAGGGAGCTAGGCCAGCTCTCAGCGTGCTTCGTTCTGCCAGTCGGGGACTCCATGGAGGAGATCTTCGACGCGATCAAGTACACCGCGCTGATCCACAAGAGCGGCGGAGGAACTGGCTTCAGCTTCTCTCGGCTGAGGCCCGCATGCGATGTCGTGAAAAGCACTGCAGGTGTCTCGAGCGGCCCGATATCCTTCATGGAGGTCTTCAACGCAGCCACGGAGACCATCAAGCAGGGCGGGACGAGACGCGGTGCGAACATGGGCATCCTGCGTGTGGACCACCCGGACGTTCTGGAGTTCGTCACGGCCAAGCGCGACAGCACGAAGCTCACGAACTTCAACATCTCCGTGGCCCTCACGGACAAGTTCATGAAGGCGCTCGAGGAGGACGGGGAGTACGACCTCGTCAACCCCCGCACGAAGGTCCCGATGAAGAAGCTGAAGGCGAAGGACGTCTTCGAGCTCATAGTCAACATGGCCTGGACGAACGGGGAGCCGGGCATAGTCTTCCTCGACCGGATTAATCGCGACAACCCCACACCCAAGGTCGGAGAGATCGAGAGCACGAACCCGTGCGGCGAGCAGCCGCTCCTCCCCTACGAATCGTGCAACCTCGGGTCGATCAACCTCGCGAAGATGCTCACGCACAGGAACGGCCGGCCCGAGGTGGACTGGGCGAGGCTGGGGGAGACCGTCAAGTGGTCGGTCCGGTTCTTGGACAACGTCATAGATGTGAACCGCTACCCGTTGCCGCAGATCGAGCAGATGACCCTGGCGAACCGCAAGATCGGCCTGGGAGTCATGGGGTTCGCGGACATGCTCCTCAGGATGGGGATCGCGTACGATACCGACGAGGCAATCGAGACCGGCACCAGGATCATGAAGTTCATCCACGACGAGGGCCACAAGGCCTCCGTCGCTCTCGCGGAGGAGCGCGGTAGTTTCCCGAACTTCCCCGAAAGCAGGCTCGCGGACAAGCACAGGAAGATCCGCAACTCGACCGTGACCACGATCGCCCCGACGGGGACGATCAGCATCATATCCGGCGTCTCGAGCGGCATCGAGCCGATCTTCGCAGTGGCATACGTCCGGAACGTGATGGACAAGGACATCCTCCCCGAGGTGAACCCCATCTTCGAGGAGGTGGCCAGGGAGCGCGGGTTCTACTCGGACGATCTCATGAAGGAGATCGCCGCGAGGGGCACGCTCAAGGACGTCGGCAAGGTCCCTGAGGATGTCCGCAAACTGTTCGTCACGGCCCTTGACATAACGCCCGAGTGGCATATCCGGATGCAGGCGGCTTTCCAGAACCATGTCGACAACGCGGTCTCGAAGACCGTCAACTTCCCGAGAGAGGCGACCCCCGCGGATGTCGAGGCCGTCTACATGACCGCCTACAGCCTCGGCTGCAAGGGTGTGACCGTTTACAGGTACGGCAGCAGGGCCGACCAGGTGCTCAGCGTGGGTGAAGGGCCACAGGCAGAGAAGAAGTTCTGCGATGCCAAGAAGGAGCTTGCCGAATTCATGGAGGCCGAGGCCGCAAGGCTCCCGAGAGCGAGGCCGTACCTTACAAAGGGCACGACCCAGAGGCTTGAGACCGGCTGCGGCCACCTGTATGTCACGATCAACGAGGACGATGCGGGCCTTTGCGAGGTGTTCACGCAGATGGGCAAGTCCGGAGGGTGCACAGCGTCGCAGGCGGAGGCCGTCGGGAGGCTGATCTCGCTCGCGCTCAGGTCGGGCATCGAGCCGGAGGCGATCGTGAAGCAGCTGAAGGGCATCAGGTGCCCGTCCCCGCTCTGGCAACCAGGCGGAATGGTGCTTTCCTGCAGCGACGCAGTCGCGAAGGCGCTCGAGAGGTACTCGAAGGAGCGGCCAGCGGCCCAGCCCGGCGAGGCACCCATCGGACCGGCGACCGCGCCCGGGATCCCGGCCAAGCAGAACTACGCCGATAAGGGGGACGTGTGTCCCGAGTGCCCGGAATGTGGCAGCATAGTCGAGTACGTCGAGGGCTGCGTGGTCTGCAGGACATGCGGGTTCTCGAAGTGCTGGTGATGGGAACAAAAAGAGGGATGAATCTCGCCTTCGGCCCCTGGGGTGCGGGGCCGGGGCGGCCTTTGTTACGAGGGAGAAGCGATTCTTTTTGAGGGGCGACGGTGCTCGGGGGCGCGGTGAGGGGGCCTAGAATTGAAGGTGCTTGCGATAAACGGCAGCCCTAGGAAGAAGGGGAACACCCAGATCCTCCTGGACGCTGCGATTGACGAGTTCAGGAACGCGGGCGCAGAGGCGGAGACGATATCCGTCGCGGACTACGACATCAGGCCGTGCACGGGCTGCGAGAGATGCTATCACAAGTTCTGGGACTGCCCGATCGGGGATGACGCCGTGAAGGTGCTCAAGAAGATGGTCTACGCTGACGGCCTGCTGATCGGCTCGCCCGTCTACTTCGGCGGAATCACTGCGCAGCTGAAGGCGCTCTTCGACAGGTCGAGCATGCCCTACCAGCAGTCGGAGCTGAGGGACAAGGTCGGTGGAGCCATCGCAGTTGGCGAGGGGCTCCACGGGGGCCAGGAGATGACCGTTGGGCAGATCGTGGCGTTCTTCATGTGCCACGACATGATCGTCGCACCCTCTGAGTCCGGGATACTGGGGGCTATGGCCACCGCCAACAGCCCCGGGGAAGTCAGGAACGACCCTAATGGCATCAAGAGCGCGCGGGGGCTCGCGAAGAGGATGGCAAGGCTCCTCGGTAGAAGGTGAGGGCACGTGACCTGCTTCATTGCACATATGAACAAAGCCGGGTACTTCGAGGAGATCGGCGTCACCGTCACCCAGAAGAACTCGAAGGCGCTGGAAGTGGCGATCGCGAAGATCGTCGGGCAGTCCGGGCAGCATTGTCCCGTGATCTGGAAGGAGACCAAGAGGTGGCTGGCCGACCCTGATAAGAAGGCGGTCCTCGACCGAGAGCTCAAGAGGAAGTTCGGCGAGAAGTGAAGAACGTAAGCTACAGGCAGTGCGACCCGAGGTGAAGCCCTCGCGCGTTCCCGTTCCAAGTGCCGCCGAATGCCTCGATACAGGACCACCTTGGATTCAGATGCGGGGATGGCGATTGAGCATACCGCGGTCCACCAGATGCGGGGGACGGCATTCGGCGCACCCATTGTGAAGAGTCTTTACCATCCTTTGCCGATAACCCGAAACGCCGAAGGACCGAGGGAGAGGAAGAAGATGACTTCGAAGCAGCTGATTAGCGAGTTGAAGCCGGGGGACAAGGTCGACAGCTACTTCTCCGTGTCGTACAAGAAGCCCGTTCAGGACTACAGGTACGGAGCGATGTTCGAGTTCAGGGCCGCGGACAAGTCTGGCCAGGTCACGGTGAAGTACTGGGGCGGCCAGGACAAGGGCGCCGTCGAGGCGCTCCACAACTCCTTCGACCGGGAACAGGTCGTACATGTCAAGGGGGAGGTCGCGGAGTACAAGGGCCAGGCCGAGATTTCCATCAGCGAGAAGAACGGCGGCATGCTGAGGCGGCTGGAGGAAGGAGAGTATGACATCTCACAGCTCATCCGCACGTACGAGAACATCGATGACATGAAGAAGAAGATGCTCGAGATCTCCGGGCTCGTCCAGGAGAAGAACCTGCGCAAGCTCCTGGACGCGTTCTTCAGGGACGAGGAGTTCATGGCCGCGTTCGCCGCGGCGCCGGCATCGATAAGCCTCCACTCCGCCGCGGTCGGGGGACTCATGTTCCATACCATCCACGTCGCGGAGCTCTGCGCGAGCATATGCGACCTGCACCCGGACCTCGACAGGGACTTGGTGATGGCAGGCGCCCTTCTTCACGACATAGGGAAGATCGAGGGGTTCAAGGTCACGAGCAACATAAGCTCGACAGAGCTCGGGAACCTGGTCGGGCACATCATCCTCGCGGACGAGGAGCTCAGGAGGAGGATCGAGATTGTCGAGGGCTTCCCCGAGGTCCTCTCCTCGAAACTTCGGCACATCGTCCTCGCGCATCACGGCAGGAAGGAGTGGGGCTCCCCTGTTGAGCCGATGTTCCCGGAGGCGCTTGCGGTCCATGAGGCTGACGACCTCGACGCGAAGCTGGACAACATGATCACTAGGCGGAACGAGGCCGTGACCGAGGATGACTGGATCTGGGACTCGAGACATGGCCGCTTGATCTACCTCAGGTGAGCCGCGGGTTCCCAGAGGAAGGTTGATGTGCTCTCTGGTTCATAGTTGGCCAGGGGAAGACGGGCAGACCAAATGGGAGCATGAAACATGATCCCTTCACAGAGAATAGGTTCGGGACGCAAAGGATTCGAGAACGAGGATCTGCTGGACCCTGAGCCCTTGGGCGCGGGTCCCCTGGCCGGAAGATTCGCAGGCAAGCTAGCGTTGCCATTAACCTCCATCTCCTTCTTGTTGGTGTGCGCCTTCCTCTTCGGAGCGGCCAATGTCCTGAGCGAAGGATCGGTAACGCCGGTGACAGCTCCGGGGGAAAGCAACGACGTCCGAGCAGCGTGGATTTTCGGCTGGCTCTTCCTGTTCGCCGGCGTAGTGTTCCTCTTCCTGACTCTCATTGTCTGGGAGGAGAAGAGGCTCGCGCACGAAGAGGCGATGTTCAAGACCGAGCCGAGGGACTTCGACTTTGACACATTCAGGACCGAGAGGGTCGTAGAGGTGATCAAGGTCAGATGCCGCTACTGTGGGACCCTCAACGAGGCGAGTGCGAAGAACTGCATCGCGTGCGGCGCTGCGATGTAGGAAAGCGTGCACCTGACTCCCGAAAGCCCCCCTCTCCCGTACACATATATACGTCATTGCTCGAAAGGGCTATATAGTGTACGGGTTTTCGGCCTATCCAGATGGTTCACATGAACGAACTCAGGACGACTCTCAGCGCGGACGAGATGCCGCGCAGGTGGTACAACATATTGCCGGACCTCCCCGAGCCGCTCGCGCCGCCGCTCCATCCGGGCACGAAGAAGCCGGTGGACCCGAGCATGCTCGAGCCCGTGTTCCCGAAGGGACTGATCGCCCAGGAGATGTCCTCGGAGCGATACATCGACATACCCGAAGAGGTGCTCGATGCCTACATTCTCGTGAACAGGCCGAGCCCGCTTCAGAGGGCCAAGAGGTTCGAGGCTGCGCTCAAGACGCCCGCGAAGATCTACTACAAGCGGGAGGATCTGAGCCCCGCGGGCAGCCACAAGACGAACACATCCCTCGCGCAGGCGTACTACAACATGAAAGAGGGTGTCGAGAACCTGGCCACGGAGACCGGGGCAGGGCAGTGGGGCACCGCACTTAGCTTGGCATGCAACTACTTCGGACTCGGCTGCAAGGTGTTCATGGTAAGAGCGAGCTACGACCAGAAGCCGTACAGGCGCGAGATGATGCGGGTGTACGGGGCATCCGTATCTCCCTCCCCGAGCACGGAGACCGAGTTCGGCAAGAAGATGCTCGCGGTGGATCCCAAGCATCCGGGCTCCCTGGGGATCGCGATCAGCGAGGCGATGGAGACCGCCGTCAAGAACGGCCACACGAAGTACAGCCTCGGGAGCGTCCTGAACCACGTGATGCTGCACCAGACGGTCATCGGGCAGGAGACGCTGCTGCAGTTCAACAAGCTAGATGAGGTCCCGGACTACATGATCGGCTGTGTCGGCGGAGGATCGAACTTCGCCGGGTTCACATTCCCTGCCATCGGCGAGAAGCTGAAGAAGAAGACCAAGACCGAATTCATCGCCGTCGAGCCAAAGGTCGTCCCGAGCCTCACCGAAGGCAAATACGAATACGATTTCGGGGACACCGCTGGCATGACGCCACTGCTGCTGATGTACACGCTCGGGCACGAATTCGTCCCGTCCCCAATCCACGCCGGAGGTCTGAGATACCACGGCGCAGCGCCGACTGTGAGCAACCTCGTGAAGAACAAGATCGTCAAGCCGGTCGCCTACGAGCAGAAAGAGGTCTTCGACGCCGCGGTGATGTTCGCCAGGGCCGAAGGGGTCATTCCGGCGCCCGAGACGAGCCATGCCATCAAGGCCGTCGTCGAGCTTGCGCTCGAAGCCAAGAGGAAGAACGAGAAGAAGATCATCGCGATGAACTTCTCGGGCCACGGGCTGCTCGACCTCGCGGGCTACCAGCAGTACATGGACGGGAAGATGACCTGATCCGGAAACAGCAACAGAGACTGGTCTCGGCGGCTGACGCCGAGCCTTTTTATCACTCTCTTCTTACGGCTCACCTGTAGCTCTCGCCCGTGATCCGCTCGAACATGTCGATGTAGAGGTCGGAGACTTCCTTGATCTTCGCCTCCGGGAGCGCCGGGATCCTCGGCTCCGGCTTGCCCATCTTCCTCGCTTCCGTCAGCTTGTCGTAGTAGCCGATCTGCCGGTAGTATTGGCGCACGTTCTCCTTGCTGAGCTCGACGAACTGCCCCTTAGAGTACTGCTCCCAGTCCCACCATCGGTCCTCGTCCGCGGTCCCGAATGTGTCGACGACCATCAGTGAGCGGTCCTCGTCGAAGGCGTACTCCTTCTTCCCGTCGACGTGTATGAGGTCACGCTTCTCGACCTCCTCCGCGATCTTCCCGTCGATGCTCAGGACCGCCTCGACGACCTGCTTGTACTCGTCGTTGTTGAGCGCGCCGAGCTTCATCGCTTCTGCCTTCGTCAGGAGGCGGTCGTACTTCTCGAGCTTCGTTGTGAACTCGATGAAGGGTGCCGGCAGCTTGTCACCGTACTTGATCTCCTTGCTCGTCTTCAGCCCGAGCTTCTGCGGCTTGACCTCTCCCGCCTGGACCCGGTCCCAGAGCGACCCGGCGACATAGTGTCTCGCGATGACTTCGATCGGTATCAGGTAGTCCGCGCTCTTCCTGGACAGCTTGGACGGCTCCAGCACCTGGACCTTCTGGACACGCATCCTGTTCGGCGGAATGAACTCCCGGAAATGCGTCTTGATGCCGCACGAGCGCGCCACCTGGAACCAGAACGCGCTCGACCTGCACAGGGTCTCCCCCTTGTGAGGTATGAGCGAAGGGATGGTCTTGTCGAACACCGAGATCTTGTCCGTGAAAACGAACTCCAGCGTGTGCGCATCGACCTCGTACACGTCCTTGACTTTTCCTTGCTTCAGGAGTTTCATCAGGACCAGGTGCGTTGTAGGCCATAGTTCTTCTTAATGGTTTTGGTGAAGGCGAGTTACTGACTCTGCGGGCAAGTGCGACGAGACACGCGAGCGAATCCTGGTTCGCACAAAATCATTAAGGCCGTTCCGGACAGTATTGCGACCGTTGAGGATTGGGATGGCGAATTCTCTCTCGAGGCACTTTTCGGAGCGGGCGAAGCTGCTGCGCGCATCCGAGGTCAGGGAGCTCCTGAAACTGCTGAACGTCCCGGACATGATCTCCTTCGCGGGCGGATTCCCGAATCCGGAGACCTTCCCTGGGGAACTCGTGAGGCAGATCGCCGATGAGATACTGAGGAAGGAGGCCCCGCAAACGCTCCAGTACGGCATCACCGAGGGCTACGGGCCGCTCAGGGAGGTCCTCGCAGACAGAATGAACAAGAAGCGAGCGATGAACGTCACGAAGGACAACGTCGTTATCGTCAGCGGCTCTCAGCAGGTGATCGATCTCGTCGGGAAGGTGTTCATCGACCCCGGCGACGTCATCGTCATATCGGCGCCCACATACCTCACAGCCCTCACGGGCTTCGCGATCTACGAACCGACATTTGAGACGATTCCGTTGGACGCGCAGAACATGAGGCTCGACCTATTCGAAGAGCGTATGAAGCAGCTTTCCAAGCGCGCGTCCCCGCCGGAGCTCGTTTACGCCCTGCCCAACTTCCACAACCCTGCCGGGGTCACGATGCCTGAGAAGAACCGGAAGCGCCTGCTAGACCTCGCCTCGGACTACGACTTCATGATCCTCGAGGACGACCCGTATTGCGAGCTCAGGTACGTTGGGAATCACCTCAGGCCGATCAAGAGCTTCGATGACGAGGGGAGGGTCATCTACATGAGCACCTTCTCGAAGGTCCTCTCGCCCGGGCTCAGAGTCGGCTGGGTGGTCGCCGATTCGGAAATACTCGGCAAGATGATTATCGCGAAGCAGTCCGCGGATGTGTGCACGAACGTGCTCGGCCAGAGGATCGCGCATGAGTACGTCGCGCAGGGATACATCGACCCACAGATCGAGAAGATCAAGAAGATCTACAGCAGGAAGATGAAGATCATGCTCACCGGGATGGACGAGTTCATGCCTGGCGGAGTGCACTGGGTCAAGCCCGAAGGCGGGATGTTCCTGTGGGTAAACTTGCCGGATGCAATAGATTCGAGCGACCTGCTCAAGTCTGCTCTTAGGAAGCGTGTCGCATTCGTCACAGGCAAAGCGTTCTATCCCGATCCGAAAGACGGGAAGTGCTGCATGCGGCTGAACTTCACGCACCCTGCGGACGGTCTCATCACAGAGGGTCTGAGACGCCTCGGGTCGGTTGTAAACCAGGAGATAGTCTCGAAGTGGGACCAGTCGAGGAACGCCGACGAGCAGAAGCTGGAGGCCGCCGCCAAGGGCGGACTCATAGGGAAATCCTAGAACACGTCCGCGCCCGCATGCACGACAATGCCCTTGTCCGTGATTGCATAGGGCTTCACCCTTCTCGAATGCCCGGTCCGCCTCATCTTCAGGATCCTAAGGGTGAGCTGAACGTCGCCGCCCTCGGCCCTCTCGTCCGACTGCAGGAGGATGACTCCGTCCGCGGTGTACTCCGCCAGACCGTCCCTCGACGATCGCGGATTCTCGTCCTTGACCTCTGCGGTCAGGATGGACGTTGCCCCTGTCGTCCGCAGCAGGTGGCAGAGATTGAACATGTTCGCCCTTCGCTCGCTCTCGTCGGGAAACATCATGTTCAGGAGAGAGACCGAATCGAGCACGACGCGCTTCGCCCCGAAAGACTTGATGAACTTCGGCAGCTCGCTCTTGACCCTCGTGATGGTCGTCTTCGCGTCCGAAGGCTCTAGCTTGAACAGCCCGAGCTTCTTCTTCTCAATGGCGTAGTTCAGGTCCCACCCGAAAGACTCCGCGTTCCTGAGGATCGAGTCCTTGTCCTCCTCGAGCGAGATGAATATGCACGGCTCCTCGTTCTGGAGCCCCTCGATGAGGTACTGGAGCCCAAGGGTGGTCTTGCCAGTCCCGAAGGACCCCATGACGACCACTATGTGGTTCTGGGGGAGCCCTCCCTGCAACATCTCGTCGAGCCCCGCGATCCCTGTCTTGACCCTTCCTTCGACCATCGTCTCATCCCACCCGCTCGGTGTTGATCACCACGAAACCGCTCTGCGAGGTGATGAGCGTGGCGAACCTCGCGATGCGCTCCTGGTCCAGGTGCGGCAGAACGCTCATGAATTTCTCGACATAGAGATACCGCTGTCGCTTCGACGTGTGATGGAACTTCGCCCACTCGAACTTGAGGACACCATCGACGCTGTCGATTATCATCTGCTGGCGCTTCCGGTCGAGGATCTCGTCCGTGAGGATGATGTAGATCACGGATCCCCACTTCTTGGACATCCGCTGCATCCCCTTCAGAAGGGCGATGACGTCCTGGAAGTTGACCGACTCCGACACCACCAAGTCCGTGAGGGAATCGACGATGATGACGCTCCCCTCGGCGTTCATGTCCAGAAAGTCCACGATCGACGGCAGGAGCCCATCCTCCCGGTTGTCTGAAAACACCCCGGACTGGTCCGAGTCGACCCACGCCGTTGGGACGACAGTGTGCATGAAGTAGCTCTTCGAGAAATCCTTGAAGACGAGGTTGTTCCTCAGGGACTCGTAGAAGTCCTTGTTGAATGACATCCTGACCTCCCGCAGGAGGTCGTCCCTCGACCGTGAGAAGGTGATGTAACACATCTTTTCCGGAAGCACTCCCATCTTGCCCGCGTCGCCGAGCATGAACGCCCTCGTCTCCGGGAACTCCTTCACGATCCCGATCTTTGCAGCGGAGGTGAGGGCGAACTCGAGACCGCCTCCGCCGACGTCCCCAAGGAGGAGCACGACCGACCCTGCCGGCATCCCGCCTTGGATAATGGAGTCGAAATCGGCAACGCCGGTCGGTATCCTACGTACATCCCCTTCTGACATGACAGTGCCTCTCAGTGCATCCCAGGCGCGCGCGTATAAAATTGGGCTGAGAGTATAAAGACTTTGGCGGGGCCGACGAGCGTGCTCGTGAGTATTGCAGCTCCAGATCGTACATGACCATGCGGCCGAGCGAATTCGGCAAAATACGGTCAACTGCCAGCGGTATCGACCGAGGCCCGGAAACGTCTTGATCAGCTATGAGTCCATAACAGCGCGAGGATCAACTTCTAGCGGGTGAGGGCCGGGGGGTTTCGTCAGGAGATGAACTTGAGGAACATCTGCAGCGCGTGCTCGGCCGCCGCCGTCTTGACTTCGGCCCTCGTACCGTTGAAGACTTTCCTCTCGCAGACCTGCTCCGTCGCAGACGCGACAGCGACGTACACGAGGCCCACCGGTTTTGCCTCTGAGCCGCCCGTAGGGCCTGCGATTCCGGTAATGCCTATTCCGTAGGTCGAGCCCGTCCTTTCTCGGACGCCTCGAGCCATCTGGATAGCGACTTCCTCGCTCACTGCGCCCTTTGACC
>Ga0153915_10001378_pt1 | contig 22259 bp, 20 predicted proteins | sample Opewatmetagenome_2_FD_107003 | JGI IMG/M metagenome (GOLD analysis project Ga0153915, IMG submission 107003) | Freshwater wetland microbial communities from Ohio, USA - Open water 3 Core 3 Depth 3 metaG | ecosystem: Environmental > Aquatic > Freshwater > Wetlands | place: USA: Ohio, Lake Erie...
GCCAGTCTCCGCGACCGCGCTCAGGGCCCCGCCGCCCTTTGCGGTGCCATCCATCTTCGTGAGTATGACTCCCGTGAGGCCCACGGCGTCGTGGAACGCCTTGGCCTGTGGCCCCGCCTGTTGGCCCGTCTGCGCGTCCAGAACGAGCAGTTTGCTCTCCGCGTCCACCGCCTTTGCGACCTGCTTGATCTCGTCGATCAGGTCAGCTTCGAGCGAGTGCCTGCCTGACGTGTCGAAAATGAGGACGTCGTACCCCTCGAACTCCTTCATCGCCGACTTGGCTATCCTGACGGCGTCCTTCTCCTTGGGGTTCCCGAATACGGGTACGTTTATCTTCTTGCCGATCTGCTGCAGTTGGTCGTATGCCGCCGGCCGATGAACGTCCGCCGCGACGAGCCCGACCTTCATCCCCCTCTTGTGGAGGTCCTTGGCGAGCTTCCCGGCCGTCGTCGTCTTCCCCTGACCGTAAAGGCCGACCATCAGGATCCTTTGCGGCTTTGCGGGTATCTCCTTGGGCTTGCCCACCATCTTGACTAGCTCTTCGTAGACGATCCTGATGACATGCTCCCGAGAGCTCATGCCCGCCGGCGGCTTCTCAGTGAGGGCTCTCTCCTCCAGCTCCTTCGTCATCTGTAGGACGAGCTTGACGTTAACATCGGATTGCAGCAGCGCGCGCTGTATGTCTTTGACGACCTCTTTGACTAGCTTCTGGTCGACATGCGACGCATTGGCGATCCGTTTGATCGCGTTCCTCAATGACTGGCCTAGTCCTTCGAGCACCATCTCGGTCGACCGTCTCGGCTAAGCTGAGCGTGTGATAAATAGGTTGTGCAGACGCGCTCAACTCGACAAAAAAAGGGAAGGGAAGGGCTAGCCTTGTCAGAAGGGATGGGATGCACTCTAACAACTAGCCCAAAATTTCCCGGATGATATATTGGTGGTGCAGTATAAATAGTTTACGAAGCACGTGTTAAATATAATGGTCACGCCCAGCGTTCCTGAGGAGGGTCATCCCAGAGCGCGCCCGAGCATGCCCGATCAGGGCTACTGGCGCACCCCTCCGTTTCCGGTGCTGCATATGCACATTACATGTACCCGGATTTCTGCAGGACCATGATGTCCTCGGTGCTGAGCTTCTCCCCCGCCCTGAAGCGCTCGAATATCTCCTCGGCCTCCTTCTTCGCGGAGGTGTCGTCCTTATCCCTGCGGGCCTTCCGCCCCTTGTCCCTGATGCCTGCGATTATCTTGTCGAAGTCGTGGACGTGCCTGATGTGCTCTATGTGCTCTCTATGCTGCTCGTCCGCGGCGAGTTTCGTCTCTATGAACTTCTCCTGCGCTGCGTCCGCCTCCCTGCGCATGGCGTCGGCCTCGTCGTAGAGCTTCAGCATGGCGTCATGCTCGATCTGCGCCTTCTCTGCGAGCTCCCCCACCTTCCTGTGGAACTCTTCGGCCTTGTCCTTGGCGTCGTGGGCCTCCTTCTCCGCCTGTTTGACCTCTGAGACCTGCTCGATCTCCCTCTCCATCTCGCGGATCCTGGCGTCGAGCATCGATATCTCCTTCATCAGGGCCTTCTCCTTGTCCGCGCTGAGCACGGAGGTCATATGCTTCTTCTCGAGTGCCCTGAGCTCGGCCTTGAACTTCCTGATCGACGGACCCGTCCTTGGCATCTTCTCGCGCCGTAGGATCATCGCCTTGTCGCTGAGCTCGTTGAACTTCCGGTTCCACTCGTCCCTCTGGGCCTTCGTCTCCCGGACCTCGGCATTCAGCTTGTCCCTGTTCTCCCTGCGGCCGTTGGCATCGTCTATCAGCTTCCTGACTCGGGCGTTGAGCTCGTCGCGCCTCTCGGCCCACTCCTTCGTCTTGTCGTTGAGCTCGTCTCGGAGCCTCTTGTGCCGCTCGGCGTCTGCATTGTGCCTCGCGCGCTTCTCCTCAAGGTCTCCAATCATCTCTGTCATGCGATATCCAACGCCTTCAGAACACGCCACATCTGGCAGGCTGTTTCAGGACAATAATGGGTCTCGTTTATATCATTTTCGCTCCTGGCCGAGGAGAGTCCCTCGGCCTTGTAGCGAAGCACGCTCACGCGCGAGAGGTTCGACCGGTTGAGAATCACGCGTGATACGTCTCCTCGTTCCGGGAGTATCAAAAGAGGTTATCATGCATGATTACCGCGTCGGCACCGGTATAAGTGCACCTGGGAATAGAACGCCGGAGAGCACCAGTCAGTGCGCCGAGTTGGTTTGTCGTGGGCGACTTGAGAAAGCTCCGGAAGGCAAGGGAACCCGCCGAGGACCAGGCCGTATGCGCAGAGCGCACGCGAGCCGCGTCAAGAGCGATGACCGGACTGCCGGAGGACATCGCGCCCGACACCAGCCTCCCTGGCGTGGATTTATTCGGGGAGGAGCTCGTGCGCGAGTGCCCTCACTGCGGGACAGGTGTCCAATTGGACGTGGATCTTTGTCCCATCTGCGGCGCGAAGCTGGGTGCTCCGGACGCCGGACTTGTAGGGCTGTTCGACGGAATGGAGTTCAGTGACGACGACCGCGAGATTCACTGCCCCCTCTGCGGCGAGTACGTCGCCCTGGGGGACGACACTTGTCCCGCATGCAACGAGCCCCTCCGCGACTGCGGACAGAGGAAGGACAGCCCACTCCTCGACCCCGTGGTTCACGACCGGAATGTCGTGCTCGTGCGGTTGGATGTGGAATCGGGCGAGCTGAGCTACCTTCAGAAGGCTGTCGAGAACGGCACGCTCGACCAGGTGACTGTGCATGTGTCGGCAGAAGAGGAAGATCCAGGTCCGCGCGGCCAAAAGCGCGGAGAATCGAGGTGAGACATGGACGCGTTCGACGTGTTCCGGTTGATGCTTGACGAGTACTCCTCGAAGATCATCTCGCTCACCAGTGAGGATGCGCTGAACGCCGTCGACCTCAGCAATGCCCTCGGAATACCCATTGCAGCCTGCTATAGGCGCATAAGGGCGCTCAAGGAGGCTGGCATCCTCAGGGAGGAGGGCAGGGTCGTGTCGGTGGGCGGGAAGCTCGTGGCCACATACAAATCATCCGTCGAGAGCGCAGAGCTTGTGCTCCAGGACGGGAGGCTCAGGGTCCTCATCAATGCCAGAGGTCAGCGGAGTTCGAACGAGATGCTGCTGGAAGAGCCTACGATGCTCCACTGGACCGAGAAGCCGAGCCGGGATGCGGAAAAGAAGGAATCCGACCGAACCTGATCATACCCCAGCACGCTCAAGGTTGTCTGCCCGCTTCGAGTATCTCTTGGCCTCGCTCTCGAAGAGCTTGCTCTGCTCCAGGAACCTGGCCGCCTTCGATCTGAACTTCGCGGCCTTTGCCGTCTGCGCCGCAGCTCTTGACTCGTTGCGCCCTGCGATCTCCTGCTGCTTCGCCGTCTTTCTCTCGAATTGTGCTATCTTGGTCCTCAATGCCTCCGGGCTGAGCTCGGTCTGGCCGGAGGCGGCCCCGGACAGCTCCGTCTCGTAGCCCTTCGTCCTCGCTTGGAGCTCCTTGGCCTTCCCTTTTCGTTCCTCGGCCTTCTCGCGGTACGCGACGGCCCTCTGGGAGCATTTCTGGGCCTTCGCCTCGTTGGCCTTGTGCTTGTGATAGAACTTGGCAGCTTTGTGGCCGAATGCGTGCGCCTTCTTGCGGAGGATCGCCACATCCTGGTACGCCTCGCTCTCCGCTCTGCTGGCCCTTGCGGCCTTGATCTGCGCTTCGTGCTCCTCGTCCGTGAGGGAGCGTCGCTCTTCCGGCGCGGGTGGAGGGGGCGGGGGCTGCTCCGCGGTCTTTTGCGTACTGACCGCAGGCTTAGATGTCGTCTGAGAGGTGGTGGCCTTGGAGAAGTCCTTCCTCGAGAGGAACGAGTCGATATCGTCCTCAGTTCTCTTCTGGAACTCCTTCTTCCTCGCCGGTGCCTCTTCACCGCTCATGCTTTCCACCTGAGCCTTCAGATTCCCTCCGTGGAAGATAATGCTTTTCCTCCCAGTTCCAAATTCGAAGGGCCGAACCCGAAGAGGACAGCATGAATGCGGGGACATCCTGTGGGGGGCGGGATTATGTACTCTCCCTTCCTAGGGTCCTGCGCCATGACCGACACGCACAGGTGGGAGATCCCTGAGTTCCCTGACTTCAGGAAGGTCTCACTCTCTGACCGGGAGCACGTAGAGGCTCTCTTTGATCGATATCCGACGGAGGTTTCGGAGCGGACATTTGGCACAATCTACGTCTGGAGGGGATACGCGGGCCGTTCCAGGCTCTCGACCTTCGAAGGTCACCTGATGGTCTCATGGCGAAGGGAACAGTTCGGCAACCTGCTGCTCCCCCCGATCGGCCCTCGCCCCGCGGAGACGATCGTTTCCATTCGGCGAACTGCCAGAGAGCACGGGTTCGCAGGGTTCTTCTGCCTGACTGAACCCGCAGTGTCTGCTCTGAGGGAGAATGGCCTCACGCCCGAATCCTTGAGAGACGAGTGGGACTACGTGTACATGACGAGAGACCTGATCGCCCTCGAAGGTCCTGGGTATCACACGCAACGCAAGGAACTCAAGAAGGTGGCATCGCAGAACGCGGTCAAGTTCGAGGTCATGACTAGGGAGCACCTGGAGAGCTGTCTGCAGCTCGAGGAGGTCTGGTGCGATCTCAAGAGGTGCACCTTCGACCGACTGTCCGCCGCCGAGGACGCCGCTCTCAAGGAAGCCCTCCTGAACTACGATGCACTCGGCTTCATCGGGGGGGTCGTGCTCATGAATGGGAAGGTCGAGGCGCTCACCGTCGGGGAGAGGCTGAGCCCGAACACAGCCGTGGTGCATTTCGAGAAGGCAAACCCGGGCATCCGCGGGCTATACCAGTTCATCAATCAGCAGTTCTGCGAGCACGTCCTAAAGGACTTCGAGTTCGTCAACAGGGAACAGGACGTCGGCGAGCCCGGCCTGAGGCGCGCGAAGGAGGGATATCGGCCGCATCATTTCGTGGAGAAGCATGTTCTCGGGCTGGCTTGACCTCCAAGGACTCGCTTGGTCGGAAGACTATTTATGACCCGATTTCCTTGCGGCGCTCGCAAGGTGATGTCATGGTCAAGGCCGCAATCCTCGTTTGCTGCAAGTTGCTCAGGACGAAGAAGATCGTTGAACTGTCGAAGAAGCAGCCTGGCGTCAAGGACGCCTTCCCCGTCCACGGCCGATGGGACGTGGCCGTCCAGACCGACGACCTTTCCCTCAGGCAGATCGCGGACATAGGGGTCAACATATACAAGGCCGAAGGGGTCGAGATCGTCGAGACCCTCGTCGGGTTCCCGGAGGACTGAGCGCCATGGTGAAAGCGGTCGTCCTGGTCATGCTCGAGCCAAAGACCTTCGAGGACGCGAACAAGATCAGGAAGCTCCCGGGGGTGAAGGACGGCTTCCTTGTCTTCGGGCACTACGACTATGCCGCGTTCATAGACGTCCCGAACCTGGAGAAGGTCGGGCAGATCGCGGACAAGATCCAGAAGCTAGGTTTCGTGAGGTACGTCGAGACGCTCATCGAGAGATAGCCCTCTTTTCCCGCCGAAGACCTCTTTTTTCGGTAATTCTCGATATGGAGCTATGGCCCTGCACTCCGATATCTGGCATCCCGCTCCGATAACCGGGCGAGGGGACGCGCTGGAACGTTAGACATTTATACGGGAACCCTAATCAGCGACAAAAGCAAGAGGGGACATAGGATGGTAGACATCACTCTTGTCATCCCGATCGCCGGCGCGGTCGGGCTGGCTTTTGCAGGCTATCTGACCTGGTATGTTTTCAGAAAGGACCTCGGGACCCCTGAGATGCAGGAGATCGGGGAAGCCATCAGGCAGGGAGCCATGGCGTACATGAAGAGGCAGTACACGACCATCATAATCATCAGCCTGATCTTGGCTGGCCTCATCGCAGCGCTCATCGATCCCAAGCCATGGGTCGGGCTCTCGTTCTTCGTCGGTGCGGGCGCGTCTGCAGTGTCCGGGTACATCGGCATGTACGTGAGCGTCAGGTCCAACATCAGGACCGCGGCTGCGGCTCGTCGGTCCCTGAACGAGGCGCTTGTTACTTCGTTCAGAGGCGGCGCGGTGTCGGGGATGGGCGTCGTTTCGCTAAGCCTGATCGGCGTCGCAGGCGTCTTCTACATATTCAATTCCGGGATGGGTTTCGGGATTCCGGAATCACTTGATTCAGCTATCGGGTTCGCATTCGGAGCTAGCTTCGCAGCGCTGTTCGCCCAACTCGGGGGAGGGATATACACCAAGGCCGCCGATGTCGGCGCTGACCTGGTCGGAAAGGTCGAGGCCGGGATCCCCGAGGACGACCCCAGGAACCCTGCGGTGATTGCGGACCTCGTTGGGGACAATGTCGGGGACTGCGCGGGCAGAGGTGCGGACCTCTTCGAATCGACCGCCGCGGAGAACATCGGCGCGATGGTTCTGGGGCTTTCCCTCTACTCCTTCTGGACATCAATCGTTCCAGAGAGCATGCAGTGGTCTCCCGGAGACGCGCTGGTGTGGATATTCTTCCCGCTGGTAGCCAGATCCTTCGGGATATTCGCTTCCCTCGCCGGTGTCCTGACCGTCAGGCTCACCAGAGAGGACAAGGATCCGATGTCCGGTATCAATCTTGGCTACTACCTCACATGCGTCCTCGCAGCGGTCTTCTTCGGGTTTGCGACCTGGTACATGTTCGACGAAGAGTGGACCTATTTCTTCGGAGCAGGTCTGATTGGCATCGCGCTCAGCATCGTGATCGTCTACATCACGCAATACTATACTTCCGGCTCTTGGAGGCCCGTCAGGGAGATTGCGCAATCCTCGACGACAGGACCTGCAACGAACATCATAACTGGCCTGTCGATCGCCATGGAGACAACGGCCATGCCTGTAATCGCCATCATCGTCGCCCTTCTTGGTGCGTTCGGTCTTGGACAGATGGCGGCCCCTCCAGAAGCGGACGCTACCTACACGCTCATCTACGGTTTCTACGGAACCGCGGTGGCGACCATGGGGATGCTGGCCACCTGCGCCTTCATCCTGGCCACCGACACGTTCGGGCCAATCACGGACAACGCTGGCGGTATTATCGAGATGTCGAAGCAGCCTGAGGACATCAGGCGCCGGACCGATAGGCTCGACGCCTGCGGGAACACGACAAAGGCCCTGACCAAGGGGTACGCGATGGCGAGCGCTGCCCTCGCAGCCTTCCTACTCTTCGGAGCCTACTTCGAAAGGGTCTACCTGAAGCTCCACGCAGCGGACTCGTCCGTGACGCTCAAATCGGTGTTCCAGGTCGATATCGCCAAGCCCGAGGTCTTCGTCGGAGGGTTGCTGGGGGCGATGCTAGTCTTTCTGTTCGCGTCCCTCGCCATCCGCGCGGTTGGCAAGGCGGCCCATGCGATGATCAACGAGGTCAGGCGGCAGTTCAAGGCGGACCCAGGCATCATGGAGAACACTTCCAAGCCGGACTACGCGAAGTGCGTCGACATAGCCACGAAGGGCGCGCTGAAGGCGATGGTCCTCCCGGCGCTGCTTCCGGTGCTCGTGCCAGTCGGCTTCGGGATCATCATGGCAGCTCTGCAGTACGACACCCCCTATGAATCGGTGGGCGCGCTGCTCATGATAGGGACCATCACTGGCATCATGGTTGCGAACATGTTCAACAACGGCGGAGGCGCCTGGGACAACGGCAAGAAGTACATCGAGGCAGGGAACTTCGGAGGCAAGAAGACCCCTGCACACGCCGCCGCTGTGGTCGGGGACACGGTCGGGGACCCACTCAAGGATACCGCAGGGCCGTCAATCCACGTGCTCGTCAAGCTCCTGTCGACCGTTACGCTCGTGTTCGTGGGCCTGTTCATTGCGCTCTGACAGCCCGGCAAACAATATATATGACCACGGGCATCGAGAGGCCCGCGAGCCTTTGCATTAGAGGACTGTCTAGATGTACGTGATGGCGTCAAAGGAAGACGTGGTCAGGATACCCCCCAACCTTCTCGGGGAGGACTTCAGCACCCTGGCCGTCCGGCTCACCCAAGAGGCCTTCCAGAACAAGGTCGAGGGGGACGGCAGTTACACGGTGCTTGTGAAGAACATAGACCCCCAGGGCGGCGGGAGGATCATACACGGCGACGGGGCCGTGTATCAGAAGGTGAAGTTCGACGCTCTCATGTTTCGGCCGATGCTCCACGAGGTCGTCGAGGGCACGGTCTGCGAGGTGCTCAAGTTCGGCGCGTTCGTCAGGTTCGGCCCGCTCGACGGCCTGCTGCACATAAGCCAGATCATGGACGACAGGATCGACATCGACGTCGAGGGTCGGAGGCTCGTCGGGAAGGACACGAAGCGAGAGCTGAGGCTCGGGGATGCCGTGAGGTCCAGGATCGTCTCGCTGAGCATCAACGAGCGCAGCCCGAGGGAGAGCAAGATCGGCCTCACCATGCGCCAGCCCGGCCTCGGAAAGCTCGAGTGGATCGAGGACGAGCGCAAGAAGCGGGAGGAGAAGGAGAAGAGATGAAGATCGAGAAGGCGTGCAAGCGCTGCAGCTTCATCACCGAGGAGGACAAGTGCCCGCTCTGCGGAGGCGAGACCTCGAAGGAATGGCAGGGATATGTCGTGATCCTCGACCATGCGAAGTCCGAGATCGCGAGGAGAATGGGCATACATGTCAACGGCAAGTTCGCCCTCAGGGTTCGATGATTCGTTCCCGGAGAAGGACCTGCTCCTCCCGGAGGACCTTAGGGGAGAGCTGGCCAGGCCCATCGGAAAGCTAGTGTCCGCGTGGGCCCTCAGGAAGCACATAGAGAAGAGCCGGCGGGTGATTTCCGTCGGCGATGTGGTCACGATCACGCTCCTTCAGATGAAGTTCGAGCCAGATGTCGCGGTCTTCGACTACAAGACGCAGAGGGCCGAAGACTACAAGGCCAAGGAGCGCATCGCCAGGATGGGCGGGAGGCTAGTCAAGGTCGAGAACCCGCCCGGGAAGATAACCCGCGCCCTCTGGAAGGCGGTGAGGGACGCGGTCAACTCGAAGGAGAAGGTCAAGGTAGAGGTCGAGGGCGAGGAGGATCTCGCGGCCCTGGTCGCCATCGCGACCGCCCCGGAAGGGGCGCACGTGATATACGGCCTGCCGCAAAGGGGCCTCATGGTCGTCGAAGTCAACTCAGAGACCAGGGAGCTCGCGACCGCTGCGATCAAGAGGATGGCCAGGTGAGCCGATGGAGATAGAGATAGTCGACAAGAGGGAGAATCAGCTGCTGGACAGGACCGAGATCACGTTCAAGGCGTCCCACTCGAAGGAGGGCACCCCGCAGAGGGAGGTCGTGAGGGAGAAGCTGGCATCGATGCTGAAGGCCACTAAGGAGAGGGTCATCGTCGACTCCATGACCTCTGAGTTCGGGAAGATGGAGACGGTCGGATACGCGAAGGTCTACAAGACCAAGGATGCCGCGATGAAGTACGAGCGGGAGCACGTTCTGGTGAGGAACAAGCTGAAGGAGAAAGTGAAGGTCGAGAAGAAGCCTGCGGCCGCCCCGCCCCCGAAGGCCGCACCGGCGCCAGCGAAAGCACCGGAGAAGCCGGCTGAGAAGCCGGCCGAGAAGGCGCCGGAGAAGCACGCGGAGAAGGCCCCTGAGAAGCATCCCGAGAAGCACCCTGAGAAACACCATGAGAAGAAGGGCTAGATGAGGAGGCAGACCCCATGGCAGACAAGGAAGCGAAACCGAAGCAGGTGAGGATCGCCAAGAAGGATTACTTCAAGGTCGAGGGCGGCAAGGTGAGCAGGACCAGGAAGCACTGCCCGAAGTGCGGCCCAGGGGTGTTCATGGCGGAGCACGAGAATAGGGTCTCGTGCGGCCGATGCGGCTATACTGAGTTCAAGAGAAAGTGAACGTCAAGCCTGGCTCCGCCGCGCAATGATTCTCGAATGGTAAATGATTAAGAGCCACCGTGTCCCTTCGTCCCGTCGGGAGGACATGGTCCCAGACGAGATCACGGCCGAAGAGTCGTTGAGGCAAGCCCTGAATCTCCAGGGCGAATACAAATGGCTGAGCGCAGCCGATGTGTACGCCAGGGTCTTGAAAGAGACTCCAGCTGAGGCCCCTCTGACAAGAGCGGACTTGCTGGAGAAACAAGCATACGCTCTCCACAAGGCGGCCATGCAGGCCGACACGCTCGACGCTTTCAGGGACCTGAATAAGAAATCCGCGGAATTCTACCAGAAAACGAAGGAGGCGGCGGGTGTACCTGGCTCCCCCGTCGGTCAGGCAACGGGGATCAGGTGCGACGCGATGATGGCCATGATCCGCTACTGGATCGCCGAGACCGCGAGCGACAAGAAACTGCATGTCGACGACGCATGGAAGCTCGCGAAGGAGGCGCTTGACGCGTTCGAGTCCGTGGGAGCCCGTGCCCAGTTCGCGTGGACCTTCAACTCCCTGGCCCTTTCAGCGGCGATATCGTACAACTACGCCGACACTGCCGAGGTCCGCGAGGGGCGGTTGCGCGAGGCACTCAACTATGCGGAGAAGGCGATCAGACATCTGGCGGATGGGTCCGATCCGGTTGGATTGGCGAGGGCGCACGCGAAGACCACGTGCATCCTGCAGGGCATCCAGAAGGACTTCACAGAGTTCTCCCAGAAGGACAGCGTCGACCTCGAGTCCTGGAATCATTGGCTGAAGGCGCGCGATGCCTCCGAAGAGGGTGCCCTCTCCGAGGCGATATTTGCCGTGATCCTGCAAGGTTGGCCATCTGCGTGCAGCACTGACGAACGACTCTCGATATACCTCAAAGCAAAGGCGCTGGCCGAACGCGCTGGAGATAGGTTCCTGTCCGGCCTCGTTCTCGACGGCCTCGCTCAGCGCAAGTTCGCGTCGTCCGTCAGCGCGGAGGATCGCAGCGCCAAGGGATCGATAGTCAAGGAGGGCTTCGAGGCGGCCGAGCTGTCGAGGGAGAATCTCGCCAAGGTCTCCTACGTGTCCCCTAATGTGTCCGTTGTGTGGAGTTCGGTCCCCGCAGCGGGTTACTACTTCGCCCTGTCCTATGATGAGAAGGACCGCAAGAAGCGTCGCAGTCTGCTCGAAGAGGGATATCCGCACTGCGTCGAGCAGCTTCGACTCGCAGAGGAATCTGGCTATCCAGAGGTTCAGTCCGCAGCCGAGTACATGCTCGGAGGCATCCTCAAAGGTCTCGCGGAGACTGAGGCGGACATCTCAAAGAAGACCTCCCACCTCAACAAGGCGCTGGAGCATCTCGGCAAGGCCATTGCTGACGACCGCAGCCTCCATCCGAATCAGTTCTACCTGCAAGGCGTGGATATGAAGCTCCTGGCCGATGCTCAGCATGAGCTGGCACGAGTGGTCACCGACCTTGAGCCGAAGGCGAGCCTTCTCAGCGAGGCGATCCAGAACAGCCATGCATCAATCGCCCTGTGCGAGAAGGAGATCGCCGCGACCCAAGACACGAATCCCAACGTCATCGGTGTGCTGGCTCATGACTATCACACCCTCGGTGAATGGCATCTCGAGCTCCACAGGATGAAGGGCACGGTCTCTGATCTGGAGGCGGCCGCAGACGCATTTGACAAGGCGGTTGCCAGCTCCATGAAATCGGACCTCCCGAGCAAGAGCGCGGAGAGCAACTGGGCGGCGGCCCAGGTCTACGAGACCCTAGGGGGATATCAGAACGCCTCAGAGAGATTCTCGCGTGCTGCGGCGGGGTATGAGAGGGCCGGCGCCCTCATGCCGAAACTGGCAGACTTCTACGCCGAGCACGCGACCTACATGCGCGCCTGGAGCGCCATAGAGAGAGGCAAGTATCACCATATCCGGCAGGAACCTGAACTGGCTAAACGGTGTTTCAGAGAAGCGGCCGAGCTGCACGGTTCCACACAGAGATGGGGTTACCTTGCTACGAACTACTCTGCATGGGCCGAGGTTGAGAACGCCGAGGACCTAAGCAGGAACGCGCTTACGGCCGAGGCGATCCAGGCATTTGGAAACGCCGCGAAGCTCTTCGCCGAGTCGAAGAGGTCGCTGCACGGTCAATTGTCCAAAGTCCCGGATATGGATGAGACGCAGACAGTCAGGAGGTTGGAGAAGGCCGCAGACCTCAGGATGATCTACTGTGAGGCAAGGGTTTGCCTCGAGGAGGCACGGCAACTCGGGAAGCAGGGTCGTGCGGCGGAGAGCGCAGAGAAATACGGGTGCGCTGTAGACATGCTCGCCAAGGCCCTGGAGGGACTGGAAGTTGACCAGGATCGCAAGGAGATAAGTGCGATACTTGCTCTCGCGAAAGCATGGCGGGTCATGGCACAGGCGGAGGCAGAATCATCGCCTGCGCTGTATGCGGAAGCTTCTGGCCTGTTCGAGGAGGCGAAGGAGGTCAGCCTTGCAGAGAAGGGCAAGCTCCTAGCCTTGGGCCACAGTCGCCTGTGCAAGGCGATGGAGCTTGGCACCAGGTTCTCGGACACTGGCGACCTCGCCCTGCACGTCCTGGTCAATCAGAATCTAGAGAGCGCGGCTTCATACTACACCAAAGCTGGGTCCAACTCTGCGGCGGAGCTCGTGAAGGCCAACAAGCTGATGTTCGAGGGCTTCGTCCACATCACGAAGGCAGGAGGAGAGACCGACCACGAGACGAAGACTCGCCTTTATGTGATGGCGGAGAAGCTACTCGTTGCGTCGGTCTCATCATTGGAGAAGGCTGGCGAGCCGGCAAAGGCCGATCAGGCCAGGGCGCTCCTACGCAAGGTGAGCGAGGAGAAGGAACTGGCCATATCTCTGGGCGAAGTGCTTCTGACGCCAGATGTGCTGACATCGTCCGTCGCGTTCTCGTCACCTGTGATGAGCTTCGAGAAGGCGACAGGGATGCAGACCCTGGAACACGCGAACATCCAGGCGAAGGTCAGGGCCAGCAAGCAGAAGGTGAAGGTCGGGGAGGAGTTCGAGATCGAGATAGAGCTCGTGAACGCGGGGCGTTATCAGGCGGAGGTATCCGCGGTCGAGGGGCTCCTGCAGCCAGGTCTTGAGATCGTTCGAAAGCCGGAGAAGTGCCGGGTTGAGGAGAGCGAGCTCGTTCTCAGGGGCAAGCGCATCAACCCTCTCGCGACCGAGGACATGGCTGTCGTGGTCAAGGCCCATGCCAAGGGCACCTTTGTCCTGAGCCCCAAGGTTCGGTACCTCGACGAATCGGGCGCCACCCGGTCAAGCGATGCGAACCAGGTCAGCGTGACCGTCACCGAGCTGGGCATCGGAGGCTGGCTGAGAGGACCCGAAAAGAGAAAGTAATAGAGATACCGATGCGGTCCTGTGACGGACGGTCTGCAGGAACGGTTCATCAGGCCGATAATCAACGCCTCGTACCCCGGCACTCTCGGGGCGCTCAGCCTCACGGTCTACAGGATAATGGAGCTCAGAGGTGGGTCGACGATCCCGTACATGTTGAAGAATTCTCTTCTGATCGGTGCGACCGCATTCCTTCTGTCGGCATTCTGCATATTCTTCTACAGTCTGTACCCCACGAGACACGCTCTATGGACGGCGACGGCGATACTCTTCCTCAGCGGACTCGTCCTCACCATCACATCCGTCATCCTTCTGTTCACGGTCTAGACCCGAGATTGTCCATGCTCCGCTTGTGCATTCGGTAAGCCCGAGGTAGACCCAACCACCCCTGAATCTGCTCCGGAAAATTCATGATGGTGTGGTGCTTCGCGTCCTCCGGGCATGCCCGGGGAGTGCAGCATCCGTGGAGACATGGTTCTTTCTGTCGATTGCGGTCGCCCTCTAGTGGGGTCTCGCTGGCATATTCTCCAAGTATAGTACCCCGAAGATCGGGGTGATGAGGGTGGCCCTCCTCATAACCATCGTCGAGGGGATCATGTACTCTACCGCGTTCCTGATCTGGCACGAGAAGGCGGACATAGGAGTGGACGATGCGCTCATCGCGGCGGGATCATGCATGGTTGGGATCTTCGGATACCTGTTCTTCTTCGAGTCGATCATGGAGGGGCAGGTGGCGATTGCAGGAACGATTTCCGCGGCGTACCCGGCATTGGCTGTCCTGGGCGCGGTCGTGATCCTGTCGGAGACTCTGACTTCGATCCAACTCATCGGGGTCGTCGCAATCATTGCCGGCATAGTGGCCCTTTCGTACGAGCCCAGTCCTGGGTCGAAGACGGCCATGAGCCGCAAGACGCTCATCTATGCGCTCGCGGCCTTCGCGCTCTGGGGATTCTGGAGCCTTACCTCCAAGATCGCGGTTGACAGGGTCGGGCCGGGGAACCTGTTCGCCTTCTACGCTTCTTCGGCTCTGATCATTCCAGGTCTCTACGTCCTGCTCAGAAGGGGCAGTCTGAACCGGGAGAAGACGCCCAACCCTGCTAGGAGCGCTTGGATCCTGGGCGCCGCCGGACTGGCTATCAATGTGGGTGGAGCCTACGCATTCTCCTTCGCGCTTGAGACCGGGTCGGCTAGCCTCGTGGTCCCCATCTCGAGCGCATACCCCGTCGTCACAATCGTACTTGCGATCGCGGTGCTCAAGGAACGCGTACACAGGCTACATCTCGTCCCTCTGGCGCTTGTGGTCCTGGGGCTCATCATGATAGGTATAACAATCTGATGCCAGCCTCGGCCCGAACGCCAACTTAGATATACGGACTCGGCTTTCTGACGGACGGGCCTGTAGTGTAGCTTGGATATCACTGAGGCCTCCGGAACGCCGAACTGGCGCTGGGGATAGCCTCAAACTCGGGTTCGAATGGGGGACTGGCATGCAGTCTCCCCGGGATTCCCGACAGGCCCGCCTTAACTCCATCATGCTATTATACCGGCGGATTCATCCCGCGGCACGTGCATCTGACCACTGGCGAGGAGAGGATCCTCGCAGGCGAGGAGGGTCACGGCCGCCAGAAGGCGATGGAGCTGCTTGCGGCCCTTGGGGATATCTACGGAGCCCGGAGGCTCATCCCGATCGCCTCCGCGCAGGTCTCCGGGGCCTCCTTCAAGACCATCGGGGACGCGGGCATCCGGTTCCTAGAGGATTTCTCTCAGGAGGCGCGCGTAACCGTTCGGGCGTCACTGAATCCCCTGGGGCTGGACCTGGTGCGCTGGAAGTCCATGGGAGTGGATGACAGGTTCCGCGAGCGGCAGGCGAGGATCGTTGCAGCCTACAAGTCGCTGGGTTTGGCACCGCTGTACACGTGCACTCCGTACCTCGCGGGGAACAGGCCCCGCAAGGGTCAGCATGTTGCATGGGCCGAATCGTCCGCGACCATCTTTGCCAACTCAGTCCTGGGCGCAATGACCAATCGCGAAGGGGGGCCGTCCGCGCTCGCGGCCGCCATCATCGGAAAGACCCCTGAGTACGGCCTGCATCTCAAGGAGAACCGAAGGCCGCGGATAAGGGTAGAAATCGAGGGGTTGCCGGAAGGCCTTGCCCCTCTTGCGGGGTATGTGGTCGGCAAGATCGCAGGGAAGAAGATCCCGCTCATCACAGGCCTGAAGCTGACCGCCGACGAGCACAAGGCGTTCGGCGCTGCTATGGCGGCGACCGGGGCGGTGTCGATGTACTCGTTCTCGGCGAGACGAGGAGACGTGAGGGGCGATGAATCAGAGATTGAGGATGTCGTCTCGCTGCCCGTTTCCGAACTCAAGAGGTGCCAGGAATCGCTCGCGGGTGACGATACGTGGGACCTTGTCGCATTGGGATGTCCCCATTGCTCCCCCAACGAGCTGAAGCGCATGGCGTCCCGCCTGAAAGGCAGAAAGCCAGCGAAGAACTCCGACGTATGGTTCTGCACCTCCAGAAAGACCTACTCGAGCTGTCCCCGCGAGGTCGAGATCCTCAAGAAGTTTGGAAAGGTACTCTGCGACACCTGCATGGTAGTCGCGCCAATCGAAGACCGCTATTCGAGAACCGCGTCTGACTCAGGAAAGGCGATGGTCTATCTGCCGACGCTGGGAAAGCAGAGAGCTTCCTTCAGGACGACTGAGGCGCTCCTGGAGGCGATATCACGCTGATCGACGCGAGACGGATCAGACAGGGGAGGGCCTCGGGAAAGGCGGTCGTGTGTTCCTGTCCGCTGTCCTTCCTCGGCGGTCTCGACCCGGCAACGGGGAGAATACTCGACGACGAGTGCGAATCCAAAGGCCTCAGCGTTGCTGGTAGGGTGCTGTGTTTCCCTTTCGGCAAGGGGAGCACCGTCGGATCGTACTCAATGTACCAGCTGAAGCTGAACGGCAAGGCCCCGTCCGCTATCGTGAACGAGTCCGCTGAACCGATAATCGCCACCGGGGCAATCATCTCGGGCATCCCGATGGTGGACGGCGTTGACATCGCTCTACTTAGGACTGGCGATCTGGTGAGCGTCGATGCGGACAGTGGCACGGTCGAGCTCGCGGATGTCACAGAGAAGCATGTCGTCACGAGCATCGTCCGGAATCGCGGGAAGATCCTGCTTCTGAAGAGAAGTCCTAGAGTAGGCTCCTACCGAGGCCAGTGGGCTGGCGTTTCGGGGTTCATAGAGCCCGGCGAGGACGACGAGAGCTCCGCGAGGAGGGAGCTGGATGAAGAGATCGGGAACGGAATGACGAGGCTGGTCAGGCGCCTCCCCACGCAACGCTTCAGGGACTCCTCGATCATCTGGTGCGTCCACCCGTTCCTCTTCGATGTAGGCGACCGGAAGGTGCACATCGACTGGGAGCACGACTCGTTCGAGTGGGTATCCCCAAAGGATGTCGGGAGATATCCCACGGTCCCGGGGCTGCAGACGATTGTGTGCAAGCTGTTAGAACATGGCCGGGACTGACCTAGCCTGGGATCGTGTGGTCGACCTCTCGCTCCAGTAGGTTCAGCTGGTGACTCTCAAGGGTGGACCTGTTCACGGCCATCAGGAGTATCGATTGGTTTATGGCGACCTGGTCTCTGAGCGACTGTATGAGCCTGAGAACGGTGATGAAATTGTTGTTCGTGATGAGGTACTCGAGACCGTCCAAGAGGACGATCCCTCCATCGGCCTGGGACAGGAATTGCTCCAGCGTGAGGCTGAGCTTCTCCAGGTCCTTGGGCCGTATGGTGTTCTCGCGGCCGACGTTCGACAGCCAGACCACCGGGGTGTCCTTGAGGTCGAACTTGCTCCTGATCTTGGAGGGATAGTTCCGCGTGATGCAGTACCCCTTCATCCCCTTCTTCAGCGCATTGATGAACAGGACGTAGGAAGTCTCCGGCTTATCCTCCTCGACCAGATACGAGAACGATCGCTCGAGCTCGGTTATCTTGGGCCCGGCCTTCGCCTCTGGCGGGGGCGTCGGTGCAGATGGTTCCTCGGTCCCGGTCATGAAGTATTCTATGAGTCTCGTTGCGGTGCTCGCGGACATGCCCTTGACGCTTGTCAGGTCGCTCACTGACGCGTTCCTGATCGACTGGGCTGAGACGAACCCGGCCTCGTAGATCGCGTCTGCCGCGGCAATCTCAACCCCTTCGACCTCGCGGAGGACCTCCACAAAGCTCCTTTGCGGGGCTGCGGGAGGAGGCGCGGGGGCAGGTTGCGGTTGAGGCGATGGAGCCGGCGGAGCTGCTGCCGTCGGGGCGACGGGCTGGACTGCTTGGGCCGGAACGGGCTGTGGCTGAGGGGCCGGCGCCTGCGGGACGACTGTCGGTGGTGGTGCCTGAGGCGGCACTTCTCCCTTGTGAACGAAGTCGTAGATCCGTTTGGCCTCCAGCTTGGTGATGCCTTCGACGAGAGAGATGTCTTCCTGTGAGGCAGCCTTCAACAATTCGGGGGTCGTGAATCCGGCGTCGAAGAGCTTCTGGGCCTTGTCCTGCGGGGCCCCCGCAAGCCTCATGATGTCGTCCAGGGCCCCCTTTATCCGCAAGGAGGTGACTCCTATGACGAGCGACTCGGTCTCGATGTTCCACTCGACGATGTACTCCCCCTTGGGCGAATCGACGAGCTCGAACTCCCGGGCACGGGTCTCGAGGGCTATCTTGTCCTTCCAGCTGTCAAGGAAGCCCTCGACGCGCTTGCTACACTGTATCTGAACCCTTACGAACTCCTCGACATTCAGTTTCATGTCTTTTCGCATCTGCTGGATTCGTCTGATGATCTCCCTGGAGAACCCTTCGGCCTCGAGCTCTGGGGTCTGGGAGAGGTCAACATAGATGGTGCCCTTGGAGAAGTCAGCGCTGACCACGTCCGGGGGCAGGGTGGACGTGAAGGAGACCATGTTCGGCAAGATACTGACCAGCTGTCCCTCGATACCGAGAGAGTACTCCCCCTTGTCTATGCCGGCCTTGATCGTCTTCGCGGGCCGGTTCTTCAAGAGCACTGCGATCTTGCTGCTCCACTGTCTGTAGACCTTCCCGATCGCGTTGGGATTGGGGACGACGCTGAGGATCATCTCGTCCCATTCCTCCCCCTGCGGGACCATCTGCAGGGCCTTGACATTGTTCTGCGTGAGCAGGACTTCCTTGAGGGTGACGAACGCGTCCGAGCCCTCGCCAGACTGGGTCTTCACCACAATCCTCTGTACCGGCCACCGGAGGTTGATGTTGGCATCCTGGCGGACCCTCGCGACGATCTCGGATATCTCCCTGACAAGTCCCATGCTCTCTTCCAGTTTTGCGTCGACCCACTTGGGGTCGTGCGCGGGCCATGGGGCCAGGTGCACGCTATCGGGCTTCGAGCACAGGTTCGTGAACATCGATTCGGTGATGTGCGGAGCGAAGGGAGCAAGCAGGGTCACTGCGGCCGTCAGCGCCTCGTGGAGCACCTTGAACGCGGCGAGTTTGTCCCTATCCTCTCCTTCTTTCCACAGGCGGTCCCTCACGAGCTTGACGTACCATCTTGACAGGTCGTTCGCGATGAACTCCTCAAGGGCGCGCGTAGCTCTGTGAAGCTCGTAGGATTCCATCCCCTGGGTGACCTCTTTCTTCAAACCCTCCATCCGCGAGAGCATCCACCTGTCCTCGGGGCGTAGGTTCTCCGCGACCGCCTCAAGCCTCACCGCCGAGGAGTCGAATTTGTCAATCGACATGTAGAGCGTGGCGAACTTGTACACGTTCCAGAGGATGTTCAGCGTTCTGTTCGCTGACTTGACCCCCTCCGTCTGGAACGGGATGTCCTCCCATGGGGCGTTCGCTTTGAGCAGGTAGAGCCTGAGGGAGTCCGCCCCTTGACTGTTCACAATAGGCATCGGGTCGATCGCGGTTCCTTGGCTCTTGGACATGGGGTCTCCCTGCGGGGTGAGCGCCCACCCGTGCATGAGCACTGACTTGTAGGGTGACCTTCCATGCGCAACATAGCCGGTCACGAGCTGCGAGTAGAACCAACCCCTTGTCTGGTCATGAGCCTCCGTGATCCACTCACCGGGCCACCACTTCTCGAACTCCTCCTTCTTGGCGGGATAGTACAGTGATGCCCATGAGCAGGTGCCCGCGTCGAACCATACGTCGAGCACGTCCGGTACTCTCTGCATGGTCTTGCCGCACTTGTCGCAGTCGAAGGTGAGCCTGTCGATCCACGGGCGGTGGACGTCCATGCCCTCCACGTACCCCTTCGCCATCCGCAGCTCCTCCAGAGATGCCACAAGCTTGATGTTCCCGCACTCGCACCTCCAGATCGGCAGCGGAGTGCCCCAGTATCTCTGCCTGCTTATGCACCAGTCCCGTGCGTTCGCGATCCAGTCCTTCTCCCTGCTCGCGCCCGCCCAGTCCGGGTACCACCTGATCGTTCCGTTGACCGCGTTCAGCTGTTCCTTGAAAGTGCTCACCTTCAGGAACCACTGGTCGGTGACCCTGTAGATGATAGGACGGCTGCACCTCCAGCAGTGGCCGTACCTGTGAGTGACTGTCGCCTCGTGGAACATGGCGCCCCTCTCGACGAGATCGTGCATGACTGCCGAGCTCGCCTCACGCACATTCCTGCCGAAGTAGTGGTCTCCGGCCTCCTCGGTGAATGCGCCTGTCTCATCAACCGGGGAGAACGCGTCGAGCCCATGCTCCTTGCCGATGTCGAAATCCTCGGGCCCGTGCCCGGGCGCGATATGGACGATGCCTGTGTTCTCTGCGGCGACGGCGGTCGAGGCGATGACGGAATGCACCGCCTTGCCTTTCACCGACTGCTGATAGGGGACGACGTCCGCCAGCGGATGCTTGTAGCGCATCCCCACGAGCTGCGATCCCTTGGCCTTCTCGGTGATCTCGGCCTCAATGATCCCGGCCGTCTTCTTCAGTTCCTCGAGCTTCGACTCGAGCAGTATCACATACTCCTCGATCTCTCCTCTGCGCACCTTGACGACGACGTAGTCAAGGTCCGGGTGGACTGCGGCGGCCAGATTGCCGGGGATCGTCCACGGCGTGGTCGTCCAGACCAGCAGGTAGGAACCTTCTTCGCCCTCGATTTCGAATTTGACGTAGATCGAAGGATCGGTCTCGTCCCAGTACTCTATCTCCGCCTCGGCGAGAGCCGTCTCGCATCTGGGGCACCACGGCAGGACCCGCTTGTCGATCTTCAGAAGGTCCTTGTCGTGCGCCTGCTTGAGCGTCCACCAGACCGATGAGATGTAGTTGGGGTCAACGGTGAGGTAGGGTCTGTCCCAGTCAAGCCAGACCCCGAGCTGCTTGAACTCCTCGGTCATGGTTGCCTTGAACCTGAGCGCGAAGTCCCTGCAGGTGTTGATGAACTTGTCGATACCATGGGCTTCGATGTCCTTCTTGTTCTTGAACCCCAGGCTCTGCTCGACCTTGACCTCGATAGGCAGGCCGTGCATGTCGAACCCCGGCTGGTCGCGGACGTTTAGCCCTTGCATCCTCCGGAACCTGACCACCGCATCCTTGAGGATCTTGTTCCACGCTGTGCCTACGTGTATCGAGCCGGTGGTGTACGGGGGGCCGTCGACGAAGTAGTACGGCCTTCCGGCCTCGGCGGCCTTCTTGACCCTCTCGTAGGTCCTTGCCTCCTCCCAAATCGACCGTATCTCTTTCTCCAACTGGAGGGGGGAGTAATTCTCGTCGACCTGGCGCATAATCGCTCTTCCAGATACGATATTGATGGGGAGTATTTTAAATATAGTGTGATGGGAATCATGCCTCATCCCGTTCGATATGAAACTGGCTATGCGAATTTCCCGTCGAATTCAGATGGTCAGCGCCATGTGTCAAGGCTCTTCTGAGTCGAGACGTTCTGCTTCGCCGCGAGCTCGGACAGGACCTTGTTTATGCGGTCCACGCCGAAGCTGTGCTTGTCGCACATGATCCTCCTGACCCCCTCGTCATCAACCCTGCCCCAGCGGATCTCGTAGTCGTCAGTGACATCGGGTTCGAGGAATATCCTCCTGACATCGGTGTACTCCTCCGGGACGGTTGCGCTTCCGCTCTTTTCGATCTCCTCGAGGCTCCCGTACTTGGTCAGTAGGGCAAAGGCCTTCTTCGGGCCGATCCCCTTGACCCCCTCGTTGAAGTCCGTCCCGATGAGGACTGCCATGTCGACGAGCTGCTCCCTCCCAATTCCCAGATGCGAAAGGACGTCCGATAGATTGACAAGCTCGGGGGAGATGTCCACCGTCTTCCCTGAGGGAAGCCTGCGTTTGCCGGCGAGCGTGAGGTTCCTCACCAGCCTCGGCGTTCCGAACAGGAGCGCATCATAGTCCTGAGAGGCCCCTGCCCATATGTCCCCCTTCGAGACCATGCAGCTCATCTGGGCCTCGCCCTCGCTAGGAGCCTTGATCCACGGTATGCCCATCGCGTCGAGGAGCTCGAGGGTGTCCTCGATCATGTCCTCGGTCAGCCTGGCGGTCCTGGTGGCCTTGGAAAGAGCGCGCTTCAGGTCTCCTTCGGCGACTGCCTCCTTCCACTCCTTCTCCGCCTGGATCTTCGCCTCGCTCCTAGCCTGGAGAGTCTTCTGCTTCAGCTCCGGCGGTTCACCGTCGAAGACGTACACTGGCCGAATGCCGAATCCGAGCATCGCAGCGCTGCGGTAGAACGCCCCGGACAGGTGAGATGTGACACGGCCGTCCCGGTCCATGAGCGGGGTACCGTCCCGCTGCCTGATCATCGACAGGAACTGGTAAAGGGTGTTGAACGCGTCTATCGCAATCGACCTTCCCCCTAGGTCCTCAAGCGATATCTGCTTCGCCTCGATGAGGTCCGAGATGTCCACGCCCATCGGACCAGCTCCATCAGCTGCTGGTGCCGTTGTCTGAAGAAATCGGCAGGAACAGCAGGATGAACGAGATGCCGAGCCACGCGGCC
>Ga0153915_10001379_pt1 | contig 22241 bp, 17 predicted proteins | sample Opewatmetagenome_2_FD_107003 | JGI IMG/M metagenome (GOLD analysis project Ga0153915, IMG submission 107003) | Freshwater wetland microbial communities from Ohio, USA - Open water 3 Core 3 Depth 3 metaG | ecosystem: Environmental > Aquatic > Freshwater > Wetlands | place: USA: Ohio, Lake Erie...
AGGTCTCCTTGTTTTTAAATTAATCAGTAAAAGATACACTCAAATATTTTCAAAATAATTTAAAGTGCAAAGTCTAAATAAATTCTATGTCCGAATTAAAATATGGTTTAGATTTTGAACACATTTTTAATTTAATTATAGATAACATAAATTAGGTTTATCAGATTGTCAATATCAATCCAAAAACATAACGGAATAATGATGAAGCTTGCTACATTATGCTACATAATAAATAAGAATAATAAAACAATGCTTATGATTCACAGGGTGAAAAAGAAAAACGATTATCACGAAGGTAAGTGGAATGGGCTTGGGGGAAAATTTAATGAGGGAGAAAGTCCCGAAGAATGTGCAATAAGAGAGGTAAAGGAAGAGTCTGGATTGCTTATAAAATCCCTGCATATGAATGGATTTATTACATTCCCAAATTTTGATGGAATCGATGACTGGTATGTATTTTTATTTACAGCCGATAAATATGAGGGAGAATTGATTGATTCCCCCGAGGGAAAGCTTGAATGGATTCAGATGGAAAAAGTTGCAGAACTTAACCTATGGGAAGGAGATAAGATATTTCTGGAATGGCTTCATAGGGATAAATTTTTCAGTGCCAAGTTCAATTATGAAAACGGAAAATATAAAGATTATTCTGTTTGTTTTTATTAATTATTAATAAAGGAGGGAAGTAATATTATGACAACAAATGATGTTATAACACAAATGGAAGAAATATATTCCGGAAATCCATGGTACGGCGATTCTTTTTCAAAAATTCTTAATAATATTAAGCCTGAGAATGCCGTAAAAAAGATCGCCCCGGGGGGACATACGATAGTTGATATTCTTTATCATATCATAGCCTGGAGATATTTTACGATCAGGCAACTGCAAGGAGATAAAGAATATGATGTTAAGCAGAACGACAAAAGTGACTGGAAAGTAATCGATTACCATAAAAAAGATTTATGGAAAGATGCTCTTTCTGATTTTGAGGATACACATAAAATGATTATCGAGGAACTCCATAATTTCAATAATAATAAACTTGATGAAAAGGTCCCCGTAAGAGATTACTCTTATAAATATCTGATAAGCGGACTTATTCAGCATGATATTTACCACCTGGGGCAAATAAGTTTGCTTTCAAGTACTGTAAGTAATATATAAAAGTTCAGTGACTGGAATAAAATTCACTTATGATTTGTTTATTCTGAAATTATTCTTAATTTAATCATAATAGTTTCTATCCCGGGAGAGTCAAAATATTTAATAAAACTAATAAGGTGTGTAATGAGAAATATCTGGTTATACATACTTATAATCCTGGCATCTCTTCTATTACTTGCTTAAAAGATTTTCAGTACTATTTTTCCGATGTTTTTATTCTTCTCCATATAACGGTGTGCATCGGCTATATCTTTCCAATCAAAAACTTTATCTACTACAGGTTTTAATATTCCATTCTCAAATTTTTCAAATGCAAAGTCTATAAACTCTTTATTTAATTCAATCTTATAATCCAATGTCCTTGATCTAAGGGTTGAGCCGATTATTGTTAATCTTTTCCCAAGGATATGTTTTATATCCGCGTGTTCAAATTTCGTTCCGCCGAGTGTTGCCAGCATAATCAATCTCCCATCCACAGCGAGAGATTTCAAATTCTGTATAAAATAAGGACCAGCAATAAAATCGATAATAACATCAACACCCCTTCCATCGGTCAATTCCATTATTCTATCGGCAAAATTTTCTGTTTTATAATCGATTGCAGCTTTAGCTCCCATTTTCAGGCATGCATCGTGTTTTTCTTTTGAAGCGGTAACATAAATTTCTCCTCCGATTACTTTTGAAATTTGAATAGCAGCTGTTCCGACGCCGCTTGCCCCGGCATGAATTAAAATATTTTCTCCCATCCGGAGTTTGGAATGTCGAAACAGAGCCTGATAAGCGGTTAAAAATACTTCAGGAATCGCAGCAGCTTCCTCAAAACTCAATCCGGCAGGTATGAAATTAGCCATCATCTCATTTATAACGGCAAATTGGGCATCTCCTCCGCCTGACAATAAACCAAACACCTTATCTCCCTTTTTCCATTTACTCACGTTTCGCCCCATAGAATAAACTTCTCCCGCTATTTCCAATCCAAGTATTTCACTTGCCCCTTTTGGAGGAGGATATTTACCTTTGCGCTGCATTATATCTGCTCTATTCAAAGCTGCAGCATTAACTTTTACAAGAATTTCATTTTCGTCCGGAACCGGATCGGGGACTTGCCCAATTTCTAATTGTTCCGGGCCGCCGGGTTCCTTAGCAATTACAGCTCTCATGCATCTATCTTTTTCAGGAAATTATCTATATACTTATTGACAGCATCAGGATTTTCAAGGGGACTTAAATGTCCTGCTTTCGGGATTTTATAAAATTCCGAATTACTGATTTTATCAGCCATTCCCTTCATTACGTCGGGAGGAGAAATTTTATCCTGTTCGCCGCACAGAATTAATGCGGGAATTGAAAGCTTTGATAAATTCTCCGTAGTATCTATTCTCCCGGCCATTGCCAGAATGCAACCTTTCACTCCTTTTGAGGAGAAATATTCAGAATTCGAGATAGTTTCACGAACTAGGTTTTTTTTGTTTCCCAGTGACTCTTCAGAAAAGCAGCTCGGTATAAACTCTTTTATATAACTTTTAACTCCCTCTGAATTTATTTTTTTAATTGCCAGTGCCCGATTAATTTTTCCTTCATTACTGTCTGCATTAGACCGGGTATCACAAAGAATTATCCCGCTGAATTTTTCCTCAATTCGTTCAACTGCTCTCAAAGCAATGTAGCCTCCCATTGACAAACCGCATATTACGGGTCTATGCAGCCTCATTACATCTATAACCATCTCAAGATCATCGGTAAAAGATTCCATTGTATATTGACCATCGCCGGGATCTGATTTTCCCAGTCCTCTTACATCATATGCAACACAAAAGAAATTTAAACTAAATTTGGATATCTGTTTTTTCCATAAATTATGATCAAAGGGAAATCCATGGATAAAAACAACAGGAAGTTTACTGATGTCGCCTTCGAGGAATATCGAAATTCCATTTTTCTTTATATTCATGTGCTGCTTTTCAAAAATATTTCGAATAATAAAATAAGGATAATAAAATGAAAGTTAAATTATCAATTCTACTATTAACATATTGCATACTATCTCAATCTGTTTTCGCACAAAAAGATTCTGTTAAATTCTATTCCTGGGTACCCATGGCAGCCGTGGGGTTAAATATCAGTCAGGTCGCTTTAAGCAATTGGACGCAGGGAGGAGAAAACGCCGTAGCGATTTCATTTATTGGAACAGGCGGATTAAAGTATTATTCTGATTCCTGGAGATTTAAAAATGATTTAAAGCTTGCCTACGGAAGAACAAAACTCGGAAGCCGGGATTTCAGGACTACCGATAACGAACTATACCTGGAAAGTGTTTTATCCAGATATATCGGATGGGCAGTCGATCCTTATATAAGTAATATTGTAAGAACGCCAATTTCCACAGGATATAAGTATGATAACGATTCCGCTACTGCAATTGCTGACTTCTTTGATCCCGGCTATCTGACACAAAGTGTGGGATTTACTTATGATAAACTTGAGAAGTTTACTACAAGACTTGGATTCGCTGTTCAGGAAACTTTCACAAGAAAGTATAACCAATACGCCGATGATCCTGCGACTCTAAAGATTGAAAAAACAAAAGTTGAAACCGGATTAGAATCTGTTACTACTGCGGAGCTCACGCTTCAGCAAAATTTACTTTATAAAAGCAATCTGAGATTATTTACCAGATTCGAACACATGGATATTTGGGATGTAAGGTGGGATAATGCTATTGTCACTAAGATCAATGATTACATAAATGTTAATTTTGCTTTCCTTTTAATATATCAAAAGGATCAATCACCTAAAACACAAATTAAAGAAGCATTACAACTCGGACTTACTTATACTTTATTATAAGATGCTTTTATAATCCGGATTATGAAGATAGCTTTTGTATATACCGAGGTATTCCCTTTTGCTAAAACCGGGGGACTGGCAGATGTTGCCGGATCTCTTCCTAAAAAAATTGCAAATATGGGATGCGAAGTAAAGGTATTTATGCCCAGGTATAATATTATCGATGAGGAGAAATATCATCTGAAATACTATTTGGAGGTGGGGGAGATTGTGGTAACGGTAAATGGATTCAAAAGATTTGTACAAGTATATAAAGCAAAGCTGCCGGCCTCGGAGACAGAGGTCTATTTTGTCGATTGTCCCCATTATTTCTTTCGGGGACAGATTTATACAAATGATCCTGATGAGGACGAAAGATTCATCCTTTTCAGTAAAGGTGTTATCGAAATATTACGAAGACTTATGTGGGCACCCGATATTATTCATTGTAATGACTGGCAGACAGCTTTAATTCCTTTATACATCAAAGAAAATCATAACAATGATGAGTTTTTCAAAAAAACCGGTTTTCTTTTTACAATTCATAACATCGGTTATCAGGGAATATTCTCAAAGAAGACATTACTTTATGCAGGTATAGACGAAAAATTATTTTATCCCGGAGGTCCTGTCGAATTATACGGCAATTTTAATTTTATGAAAGCGGGGATAATGTATTCCGATATCATTACTACCGTAAGTCCCACATATGCCCGGGAAATTCTTACCCCTGAATACGGTGCCGGACTGGAAAATGTTCTTAAGACAAGAGAAAATGATTTTTTCGGAATTTTAAATGGTGTTGATTATAGTACGTGGGATCCTTCGAATGATAAATTAATTCCGTTTCGTTATACTCCCGAATATCTTTCCGGAAAAATCAAAAACAAAAAATTTCTGCTTGAACATATTAAACTGGAATTTGATAAAGAGATCCCTCTGATTGCCGTTATCTCCAGACTTGTTTCACAGAAAGGATTTGATATTGTTGCAGATGTTATAACTCAGCTTATGAATATTAATGCTCAATGGGTGATAATCGGCAGCGGTGAAAATAAATATGAACAGATGTTCAATAATATTTTTCAAAAATTTCGTGACAGGGTTACCGTTCATATAGGGTATAATAATGAATTGGCACATCTGACCGAAGCAGCGGCTGATATTTTTTTAATGCCTTCACTTTATGAACCATGCGGTCTTAACCAGATATACAGTCTTAAATATGGAACCGTTCCTGTTGTGAGAAAAACAGGAGGATTAAATGATACGGTAGAAGACTGGCATGCAAGCAAAGCTGCCGGTTTAGAAACCGGGACTGGTTTTTCTTTTGAGGAATACTCCGGTTTTGCATTAGTTAAATGTTTAATTCGTGCAACAGACACATTCAAAGATAAACCCACCTGGGAGAAAATACAGCGAAACGGGATGCATAAAGAATATACATGGAAAAATGCAGCCCGAATTTATCTGGACTTATATCATAAGCTAAGGCCCGAAACAATTTAGCTCAAGAGAATTATCTGCAAACTCACAGTAAGCGGGAAGAGAATAAGAATTATAAAGCTTAGCTGTTTAATTAATAATAATAGCCGATTGAAAAATAGAAGAAGACATCACCAAGACTGATAGGATTATTCGGAAGATTTTTAATTAAAAAACTTCTGCCTACTGAAAAGTCAGCCGGCCCCACCGGTGTATCGAAAGACAGGGTTAATCCAACCCCGTGCCTAAGTTCCTTAAGTTTAATCTCCTCCTGAACTTCCCATGCACGCCCAAGATCATATCTAATTTTAAAGTAAGTATCAAAAAATATTTCAAATGGCAATTTATATCGATATTCAAGAGAAGCAAGAAAAATTTGTCTTCCGCGGAATTCATCTGCTCTCATTCCAAAAAAGGAATCCTGCCCTCCCAAAGAATATTCTTCACTAAGAGGAAGAGTCTTATCGGCAAATCCCATCATAAATCTGGGACAAAATGTGCTTACCCCGTTTATAGTCAAATAGCTTCTATAGTTAAAATTAAAATTTGTATATCCCACATCTCCGCCCAAGACTTTTTGAGCAACTTCATATTCGGCATTAAAATAAAATCCTTTCCGCGGGTACGGATACTTATCCTGAGTATCAATAGTTGAACTGGCTTTCAGTAAGACAATTTTATCTTTAAGCGGCTGGATCGAAGAGCCGGATTTGATTTTTATTTCATCAAATTTATAGTTTCCTGTGAAGATTAAATTCCCAAAGTGTTCTACCTGCATACCCAGGGAAAGGGATGCACCATAAAAAATCTGTCTGTACTCTCCAACAGAACTTCTGGTAAATCTATGTATATTTGCGGTCGAGTCATCCCTGTAAGTGAATACATCGTTGAAACGATAAAAGGCATTTATGTTATAAGTCAGATACGTATTAAATATTCTGTTAGATTTATGCTCAAGAACGTATGCGCGGTTTCTTGTACCGCCGAAAAGGAGCAACCCCATTTCGGTACCGCTTCCGAACAGGTTTTCATCTCTGAAATCCAGACTAAGCTGTGCTTTATTTTCATCATCGACCCTGAAACCTATCCGGATGAGGCTGGAGGCTTTTTCAGTGACTTTCAAAATCACAATGTTTTTATCGTTTTCCCGCTCAACCGTTAGCAAAATATCATTAAAGAGATTAGTACTTCTCAGATCAGTCAAGCCCTCTTTTACTTTATCATAGATAAAATAATCACCAGCCCCGAGAGGAAATTCTCTTTTTATAACCGATTCACTTGTTGTTTTATTCCCTTCTATTTTAATTTGAGATATTATCCCCTCATTTATACCGATTGTTAAACTGCCTGTTTTTTTATTAAAGCTGATACTCCGGACTTCGGCAAGCGAATACCCGCGAGTACGGTACAGGTTAATAAAATCAATTACTTTCTTTTTAATATTATCAGCATTGTAAGGTTTGTTCATCAGCGATGAAAATATGGAATCAACAGAAAAAGAACCGAATAAAGTGACCCCGCTGATAATCACAAATTTTACCGTTGAATTCAATTCTCCGATTATTTTCAGAGTTGAATATTTATTTTTTTGTTCAATCACAGCCCGGAGATCGCTGTAATCTCCTTTGTCGATCAAAACAGAAAGTTTAGAACGAATTTGATCAGAGGATACAGAATCTTCGGATTGAAAATTTTTCATAAAATTTTCAGATAAAGAATCATTTTCGGGAAGAAGGTTATGATAATATGTACCCCGAGAATTATATTTTTTAACCATCAGAGAATCTATCCCCTTTTTTATTTGATTAACCAGTGGCTTAGCCTCATTGTAACCTTCCCGAATCAACTCTTCGACATTTGAGAAATCAGTTGCTGATGCCTGGTTGAGATCCGGAGAAATGGCGATATCGGCGCCATTCAGCTGATCTTCATTGAGCAGTTTCAGCGGTATGCTGATAACCTGATCTGCAATAATCCATGGGTATTCAAGTTCATTCTCCGAATGAAGTCCACTTGTTGTATTAACTGCAATTACATAATCAGCTCCCTGATCTATTGCAATCTTGACAGGGATATTAGCAACCAATCCGCCGTCAACCAGAACGAGTGAGTCGTTTTTTACTGGAGAGAGAAAAAATGACACGCTGGAACTGGCTCTCATAGCCTGACTTAAAGAACCGCTGCTTATTATAACCGGATTCCCCGTTACCAGATCTGTGCAAACCGCCCTGAACCTAGTAGTAAGTTCATCAAAATTATTTCTCACGTGGATAGGCGCCTGCAATGTCAAAAGATTAAGGAAGTTTGATAATTTCTGTCCATTATTAAGTGAAGTAGGCAGGATGGGAGTAAATCCTTTAAGTCTTAATGAAAAGATTGCCTTATCCTCTGTAATCTTCTGGTCAACAAACAGCTCCCTTCTATCGGTTTGCCTATCCGAAGCAAGCAGATCATCCCAATTAGTATTTACGGCTATTGAATCCAGTTGTTTTATTGAATACCCTGCAGAATAAAGACCCCCGATTATACTTCCCATACTTGTACCGATTATAATATCTACTTTAATGCCTGCTTCATCGAGTGCTTTAAGCACACCTATTTGCGCAAACCCTCTTGCCCCGCCCCCGCTTAATGCCATTGCAACAACAGGTCTGGCAGAAGGAATTTCTTTAGTTAAACCGAAGGGAAGAAATTTTGTTTTGTGTTCTACTGATATAGTATCGCGGGATTGTGAATGAACTGCTGAGAATCCTAATAAAAAGATTAAAACAAGTATTTTAATAAATCGGATCATTTATTTATGCAGTATTTCGGGAATATTTAATCGGCAGAAAAATAAACTTAATAAATCATTTTATCTTCTTTTTTTCTGCTGCTGCATCTTAGTGTTTTGTTCCGCTGCTTCCATAAGCCGGGTCATAATTCCTTTTTTCGTTTTTACGTTCTTAACCGGTTCTAAGGTCATTCCATCATGTTTAAGGTTGATATAATACTGCTGCGCAATTGAAAAAATATTAAACATGAAATAATAGAGATTTAAGCCTGAAGGAAACGACATAAACATAAGCGTAAGAGCTATAGGCATAATATAAACAAGTCCCGCCTGTTTAGGATCTTTAACACTCATCTTCTGTTGAACGAAGGTAGTTATACCCATCAATATTGCCAGCCCGCTTATCTGGTCGATCCCGAAAATGGGAAGTTTAAATGGCAGGCGATATATAACATCAGGAATTGAAAGATCTTTAATCCAGAATATAAAAGGCTGCTGTCTTAATTCAATCGCGGTTTTAAATAATCCCCAAAGGGCGATAAAAATCGGCATCTGCAGGAGAAGGGGGAGACAACCCCCGGCGGGATTAATGCCGTAAGTCTGGTATAACTTCATTGTTTCTTTATTCAGCTTTTGGGGATCATCCTTAAATTTTTCTTTAATCTCTGCAATCTTAGGCTGGAGCAGCTGCATTTTCTTCATCGACTGGTAACTTGATTTTGTAAGAGGATAAAGAACAAATTTTATGATTAAGGAGAAAATTACAATCACAAAACCATAGTTGGGTATAAAGGTATGAAGAAAATTGAACAGCGGGAGAAAGATGTATTCGGCAATCGGTCTTACAAGAAATTTCAGCCCGAAGAAACTTCCGAAATCGACTAACGCTGTAAAGTTTTCTCCGTATCCTTTCAGAAGATCATAATCAACCGGACCAATGAATACAGTGAAGGTCTGTTTTTCCAAATTTGTATTTTTAAACGGAATGTTTACTCTTACGGAATAATCCTCTCTTTCCCCCGTCTTTCCGACCAATTCTTTCTTCCCTTCAATATATGCTCCGTTAACACTTCCGGGGTCTTTTGGAGCAATAATAGCCGTAAAATATTTATCCCTCACCGCCACCCATTCAATTCTGCCGTCAAAATTTTTATCAACTTTTTCACCATTAGAAGAGGCATCTACTATAACCTGCTCGTCACCGTAATAAACGCTTGCATTTGAAGAACTTGCCTCATCGACAGAATTTTCTTCAACAAACCTTAATCCATTCCCCCACACAAGATCATATGAATTATTGCCGATAATATTGGTCATATTGACCAATTCTATTTCGCTGTCAAATCCATATTTATTACCGTAAAAAGTATACTTCTTTTCTATATAAGAATTATCTGTAGAAGGTAATTTGAAGGTTAAAACTAGAGAATCATTACCGGCTATGGAATAATGATATTTATCAGCATCCGAATCGAAAACCAAGTCACCGGTATTTATTGCCTTCCCGTCAGTTGTTATAAAAGAAAGGTTGTATGCGTTTCCTTTAGAAAAGTTTATTAACTGGACGTGGGTTCTATAAAAATTAGTAATGCTTTTATCGTAAACAGAGTACCAGTTTTTATAATTTTTTAAATAGTATTTTCTTATGCCGGCTCCTTTAGTAGAAAGCTCCATAAGCACAAGACTATTTTCAATTGTAATTACGCTTTCTTTCTGACCTGATGGAACAAAATATTTCCCGAACTTTGTAGTACTGTCTGTTTCTGATTGTGTAATAAGTTTTTTTGTTCTGGTTGTATCGGTCCGGATTCCCTGCTTGATTTGTTTTGAGGTATCATTAAGAACGGCTGTAGTATCTTTCTGTGTTCCCTTTTGAACCTGTTCCGGTGCCGGCGAGTTAAGGTAAAACCAAAGCACAAGAATTGCGCCGATCAATATAAAAGCAACTGTTGTATTTCTATCCATTATAATTCCATTATCTTAGAGGATCAAATCCCCCTTTGTTGAAAGGGTTACATCTTAATATACGCCAGACTGATTTTACTCCTCCTTTGAGTACACCATATTTCTTAAGAGCCTGAATTGAGTATTCCGAACAAGTAGGATAGAATCTACAAGAGGGAGGAATAATCGGCGAAATAGTTTTCTGATAGATCTTTATAATAAAAACGAAAATTCTCCACATCTATAAACTTCTTTCCAATTGCATTAAAATATCTTCTGTTCCGGTCATAACCTCATTCAACGTAACATCACGATTATTTTGTTCATTAAACTGATACGGAGAAAAAATAATTTTCAAAACGATTTTTTTTGATATACAAAGGTTAAGAAGTTTTTCTTTATTTAACCTGTAAGAGGTTCTGAGCAGCCTTTTCAGCCTGTTTCTCCAAACGGCTTTCCCGGTTTTACTTGAGATAGCTACTGCTATCTTTATATTGCCGGAAATACTATTCTCTTCAACTAAATATACAGCCTTTATTTTCCTATCACCGGATAAAATGACTTTGCCAGTAGAATATAATTTGTCAAAATCAACTTTACTCTTTATTCTTTCACCGGCAGAAAGCCCAAACCGCTTCAAATAGTTAAGTTTCGTCGCTAACAGTTAACTTTTTTCTCCCCTTAGCTCTCCTCCTTGAGAGCACTTTACGTCCATTTTTGGTTTTCATTCTTTCCCTGAAACCGTGTTTATTTTTTCTTTTCCTATTACTCGGTTGAAAAGTCCGCTTCATTTATTCTCCTAATTTATCCAAAGACTTTAAAATTAGTTTATGATTCCAAAACAAGCAAGACAATAAATTATAAATGTTTTTCTTTATTTTACCCCATGTCTCTAATTTCCAACAAGGTTACCGGTAGTTATTCGCTACTTTCTTTACGCAGATTATCTTGCTGTGGCTGTTAATTAGCGGTCCATCTTAATAATTTTTCAGAAAGATATGGTTCGTGAAGGCAAGAATGCAGAAGATTGGATTGACATCAAAACAATATTTTTTTATGAAGCAATCCAGGATAAAAGATCAAAAGCAAAATATTTTCTGGTGATTAATCTCTCGCGTTAAAAAAATTAATTAATAAAAATAAAGTTGTACCTACGATTTTTAAAAATTAATTTGCGGGATGACTAAATACTTCATATTTTTTCGGCGTGTTATACACTCTCAAATTGTGTTTATATGTTGTTGATAACTTTTTGTTGTGAAAACGTTTCACGATGATTTGGGGACAACCAAGTCTCCCCCGGTACTATAAAAATATTGAATTGTTGAAATCGATGGTCGCAACTTGTTAAAGTATAAGGGGTTATGATGGGTTATATAATGTTAACAAGTTGTTGACAACTTTGTGTGTCGTTGATAAACATATATAAAAAAATTGATTTTTCACACTTTTTGATTTTTTTCTCTGTGGATAAGTTGAATGATTAATGTAGCAACTCTTAACAATTCCGGATTTTACGATGCTTCATCTGCATGGAAGGAATGTCTTAAATCCATCAAGGAAAACGTTACATTAATGACTTACAATACCTGGTTCTTACCAATAAAACCAGTCGAGCTAAAAGACAATACATTAAAGATCCAAATTCCCAGTCAATTTTTCTGGGAATGGATTGATGAACACTATAATACTCTTATAAACAGAACATTAGTAGAAATATTAGGAGCAGGGGCAAAACTTTCTTATCTGATAGCGGAAGAAAACGAGCATCCGGAAGTTTCAAAAACAAATAGCAAACCGGTCATTCAATTAGTACCTGAGGCAAACAGTCAGGTTCCCAAACATGAAACTTATCTTAATCCCCGATATACCTTTGATAATTTTATAAAAGGAGAAGGGAATCAGCTGGCAAGAGCAGCTGCCGGGGCAATAAGTGAAAATCCCGGAGGCACTTCTTTTAATCCTATATTTATTTACGGTGGTGTTGGTCTTGGCAAGACACATCTTATACAGGCTATCGGCAATAAAATAAGGACCCTGTTTCCGAATAAAAAAGTTATCTATCTTTCTTCCGATATATTCACGGTAGAGTTTGTTGAAGCAATCCAGTCGAATACCGTTAACGAGTTTTCTAACTTTTACCGGGGAATGGATGTCCTAATAATAGATGATATTCAATTCTTAATCGGGAAAGAGAAAACCCAGGATCACTTTTTTCATATTTTTAATACCCTTCATCAATCACGGAAACAGATTATTCTTTCAAGCGACAGAGCTCCAAAAGATCTAAAGGGTCTTGATGACCGTTTGATATCAAGATTCCAGTGGGGGCTTGCGGCAGATATCCAGCCACCCGAGCTTGAAATGAGAATTGCTATTCTTAAAAAGAAATCCGAGGATTACGGATTGGATTTGTCCCCTGATATTTTTGAATACATTGCCAATAATATAACCTCGAATATCAGGGAGCTTGAAGGATGTCTGATTAAACTTCTGGCGAATGCTTCCCTGGGTTCCAAATCAATAAATCTAGAACTTGCCAAACAGACCGTTAAAGAAATAGCAACTGATAGAAAAGTAAATGTAACTATAGAAACTATTACAAACATAGTCTGTGAAATCCTAAATGTTGATGAGAACAAGATTCGTGATAAAACGAGGAAAAAAGAGATTGTTATGGCCAGGCAGATAGCGATGTATTTATCGAAGGAGTTAACAAAGTCCTCTCTTAAAACAATCGGACTCCATTTCGGAGGAAGAGATCATTCAACTGTAATTCATGCCTGTACCATGGTTGAAGAATATGCAACAAAGGATCAGGCCTTAAAAGATATAATAAATAGTGTCAGAACTCAGGTTGAATTAAAGTGTTCTTAAAACCACTTTAGCTGCAAATATTAAAAGGCTCCCTGAGAGCCTTTTTTGTTTTAAATTGTTTGAAAATATTAATATGAAAAATGTTGGTAAGGTTGTGAATAAGACATATTTATGTTGTTATTAAGTTGGGGTTTATTTTTCAAATGTTAATAAAAGGGATTTATCCTTCTTTTGTTAACAATAATCGGTAATAAAAAGTGTTTCTTATTTTATATAAAAAAAACATTTTGAGGAAGTTAACATATAAACATTCTTATTATATCTATTAGTTTTTTAAATATTAATATTTAATAATTAATGATCTGTTAATAAATAAATTCGCTTTATAGCTGTTGATTTTTTTTGGAGTTAAAAAGACGTGAACTTTCTATTTTAAGTTTGTTTGTTTCCAGATGTAATTAGGTAGATATAGGGGATTAGAATTTTGATTCTATATTAAGTGTCAGTATATCAACGAAATAATAGAATCTAATAGAAATGAGGCTTCAATTTTATGTCAAAAATTTTGTCATTAAACGTTTTATTACCCCGTTTCTAATATTATATTTATAACAGAAAAAATCCTAATTTTTAATCGAAAAACATAATTTATACTGACTAAATTCATTGAGATTAGTCCTTAAATTTAGTATTTTTATATGTTTAAAAGGAGAATGAGTCAATGGAATTCAAAATAAACAGTAAAGTTTTAGAGAAACTTTTATCAAAAATTATTCCTGCTGTTCCCACACGCACTCCGATGCCCGTTCTTGAGAATTTTCTGATAGAAATAAAGGACGGATTAATGATTGTGAGTGCTACAGATATGGAAATAGCTCTTCGCTCATCTCTAAATGTGCCTTCGGAAGAAGATGTAAAAATGGTCGTCTCCGCCAAATTATTTTATGATGTAATCCGTTCACTCGGAGACACGCAGATCAATTTTGAAACCGATGCATCTTCATCCGCACAGAAATTAAAATTAAGAACTGATAACGGAGTATACAATATTAGTTATTCACCATCTGATGAATTCCCTGATATTCCCGTGGTATTAAAAGATAAAGAAGTTGTTATGAATGGCAAGGATTTAAGAAAGATGATTGAACAAACATCGTTTGCCATGAGTAAAGAGGATATGCGTCCCGCAATGACAGGTACACTGATGGAATTTACAGGAGAAGGGCTGAGGTTTGTCACTACTGACGGACACAGGCTTGTCAGATATATGAATAAAGCCATCACATCCTCCAAAGATGAACAGTATATTGTTCCGGAGAGAGCAATAAGTGTTCTGGTAAAACTCTTGGGAGAGAATGATATAAAAATGTTTTTAAGCAAAACCAATATATCATTTAATCTTGGTGATCTTGAGCTAATAACAAGACTTATTGGAGAAAAGTATCCGGCATATAACAGTGTTATACCACTTGAAAACGAAAACTTACTGAAAATAAATACTGACATTCTTCTTTCCACCGTAAAAAGAATGATGTTATTTTCATCTGCAAATTCCAAGCAGGTTAAATTCTCAATTGGAATCAATAATCTTGAAGTTTCTGCCGAAGACATCGATCATGGTTCAAGTGCAAAGGAGAACATTCAGTGTGAATATAACGGCGATCCCATGGATATAGGTTTTAATACCGGATATGTAAATGATATTCTTACTCATATTAACGATGAAACGGTAATTTTCAAACTTCACTCACCCACGAAGGCATGTATTATTGAGCCTTCAAAAACTGAAGAAAACGAAGATCTTTTGCTGTTACTGATGCCGGTGCGATTAAACAACTAATATGACATTATGCTCCATCCGGCTGAAAAACTTTCGGGTACATAAAAATTTAGAATTGAATTTTTCGGATAAACTTAATTGTATTGTTGGAGGAAACGGAGAAGGAAAAACATCAATACTTGAATCTATTTATTATTTGTGTACTACAAAAAGTTATAATGTGAAATCTGACAGCGAAGTGGTAAGGTTTAAAGAGAACGAATTTGAAATAGAAGGGTTATTTAAGGACATAACCCGGGACAGAGTTAAGCTGTCTTATTCTTTAGCAGAGAATAAAAAGAACTATTTTCAGAACGATAAAATTGTGTCCCGCTCTTCGGAGATTATAGGAAGATTCCCTGTGGTTATTTTAACCCCGGCAGACCACTCAATTACACAGGGTTCACCATCTGAAAGAAGAAGATTTGTCGATTCTGTTATTTCTCAGGCGAGCGAAACTTATCTTAAAAATTTACTTGATTATAATAAAACTTTGCGGCACCGGTCGTCTCTTCTGTTCAGGATAAAAGAAGGAAAGAACTCTAATATTTTAAATGAGTTAGATGCGTGGACTGAAAGACTTGTTGAATCCGGGTCCGGTCTGATTGAACACCGCCGGAAGTTCATTGAAGAGTTTAATAGCTATATAAAGGCATCGTACAGAATTATAATGGGAGATGAGGAAATTCCGGGAATTTTATATTCCTTTCTTGAAGATTATGAAGGAAATGATATAGCAGAGCGTTTCAGGGAATTACTTAATGAGAGAAAAGAAGACGAAATGAGAAGAGGAATAAATCTAGTTGGTCCTCATCGTGATGATTATGTATTCGACATAAATAGTGTTAATTTAAAGATTTTCGGTTCCCAGGGACAACACAAAACATATCAGGTGGTTTTAAGATTTGCGGAATTTTTTTATCTGAAAGAAATTACAGGCAAATCACCATTGTTTTTGCTGGATGATGTCTTCGGAGAGTTAGATGCCAAAAGATCTGTCAGGATTAGTGAATATTTAAGAAATGTCGGCCAGGCATTTATTACATTAACTGATTTTTCTAATTTGTCTTTTATTCAGATTAAAGAAGAAGATTCGGTCTTCAGGTTAAAAGATGGGAAGGTGGCAAATGCCTGAAGGTTTCAAAAGCATAGAAGATATTTTAAATACAGAGCCCGGATTAGAGAAAGTAAGAAAAATAATAAAGCAATCGGATGTCGTTCTGGAATTTTATGAAATATTTCCTGATTTAAAAAAATTAGTTAAAGTAGTAAAAGTTGATAAAAAAATATTATTCCTTAAGGTTGAAAATTCTGTGCTCAGAAGCGAACTTAAATTTAAAGAAGTTTTAATGGTCGTGAATATAAACAAATATTTTAATGAAGAAAGAATAAAAGGAATCCGGTTTGTATAGAATCCTGATACAATTTTCATTAAGAGGATGATTGGAATAAATGACGAAAACAGACAACAACGAATATAGTGCAAAAAGTATAAACGTCTTAAAAGGGCTTGAAGCTGTAAGAAAAAGACCCGCAATGTATATTGGAGATGTGAGCACGAGAGGATTTCATCACCTGGTGAATGAAGTCGTTGATAACAGCATTGACGAGGCGCTCGTAGGTTTTGCTGATAAAATAGATATAACGATAAATAAGGACGAAAGTTTAACGGTAGAAGACAATGGAAGGGGAATTCCTGTTGATATCCACCCGGAAGAAAAAAGATCGGCACTAGAAGTCGTTATGACTGTGCTACATGCAGGCGGTAAATTTGATAAAAATTCTTATAAGGTTTCCGGTGGTCTGCATGGGGTAGGAGTTTCGGTCGTAAATGCTTTATCAGAGTGGTGTAAAGTGGAAGTTAAAAGGGATGGGAAAATTTATTTCCAGGAATACAGACGGGGAGTCCCGGTTCATCCGGTTAAAGTGATTGATAAAGCGAAAAAGAACGAGACTGGAACAAAAACAACATTCTTTCCCGACCAGGAAATTTTTAAAGCAACTAGATTCAAGTTCGATACTATTGCCGAAAGAATGAGAGAGCTCGCCTATCTTAATAAAAACGTAACCATAAAAATAAAAGATTTAAGAAACGGCGATGAAGAGGCTTTTCATTTCAAGGGTGGATTAGTTGAATTTGTAAAATATCTGGATGAAACAAGAGAAGCTCTGCACAAAACTATTTATATAGAAGGAGAGAAAGATAATACTCCAGTTGAAATTGCATTTCAATATACAGATGGGTACAGTGAAAATATTTTTTCATATGTCAATAATATAAATACGCATGAGGGCGGAACTCATCTTGTCGGATTCAAGACTGCATTAACCAGGACACTTAATAATTATGCATCTAAAAATGGTTTGATCAAAGAAGGTAAAATAAATTTGACCGGGGATGATTTCCGGGAAGGACTTACTGCGGTTATATCTGTTAAAGTTGCGGATCCCCAGTTTGAAGGACAGACAAAAACAAAGCTGGGTAATAGTGAGACGAAATCAGCTGTCGAAACACTGGTTGGAGAAAAACTTGCTGAATTCCTCGAAGAGAACCCTTCAGTAGGAAAAAGAGTCATCGAAAAATGTATGAGAGCTGCAGAGGCAAGAGAGGCAGCAAGAAAAGCCAGAGATCTTGCAAGGAGGAAGAATGCTCTCGACAGTATGAATCTTCCAGGTAAACTTGCAGATTGTTCTATTACCGATCCCGAGCATTGTGAAATTTATATAGTGGAGGGTGATTCTGCCGGCGGTTCAGCTAAGCAAGGCAGGGATAGGAGATTTCAGGCAATTCTCCCCCTTAAAGGGAAGATCCTGAATGTTGAAAAAGCCAAAATGAATAAGATACTTGAGAACAATGAAATCAAAGCAATAATATCAGCCATTGGTGCCGGGCTCGGACCTGATTTTGATCAAAGTAAAGCACGTTACGGGAAAATAATCCTAATGACCGATGCAGATGTAGACGGTAGTCATATCAGGACTTTGCTTCTTACTTTTCTTTATCGTCATATGAATGATCTGATAACTTCCGGGATGGTTTATATTGCTCAACCGCCATTGTACAAAGTAAAAAAGGGGAAGCAGGAATTCTATGCTTTCGACGATAATGAAAGGGATGAAATACTAAAAAGATTGAAAGTCAATGGTAAAGAAGAAACAATTGAAGTTACGGATGATACTGCAGATGAAGGCGTATCTAAGGGAGTAAGCATTTCCCGGTATAAGGGATTAGGAGAAATGAATCCGGTACAGCTCTGGGAGACCACTATGAATCCCGAGACAAGAACCATTTTGCAGGTAACCCTGGAAAGTGCGGCTACTGCAGACAAGATATTCGAAACTTTGATGGGAGATGAAGTTGAACCAAGACGTGAATTCATAGAAAAACATGCAAAGTATGCTAACCTTGATATCTGATCCAGCAATGGATTATTATCAGATTTTTTATAAATAAAAATATCGAACTGATAGATAATATTTATGGCAACAATTTTTGAAAAAATAGTTCCTGTTTCGTTAGAAGAAGAGATGAAGTCCTCTTACATCGATTATTCGATGTCTGTTATTGTGGCCCGTGCCCTGCCGGATGTAAGAGATGGTTTAAAACCTGTGCATAGAAGAGTTTTGTTCGGAATGTATGAGTTGGGACTCTCTTATAACAAACCGTATAAAAAATCTGCAAGAATAGTTGGTGAGGTTCTTGGTAAATATCATCCGCATGGCGATACTGCTGTTTATGATACGATGGTCAGAATGGTTCAGGATTTTTCATTACGATATCCCTTAGTGCAGGGACAGGGGAATTTCGGTTCAGTCGATGGTGATTCACCTGCTGCAATGCGTTATACAGAAGCCAGGCTTCACCGAATTGCTGAGGAGATGTTAAAAGACCTGGATAAAAATACGGTTAACTTTACACCGAATTTCGATGATTCTCTTCAGGAACCTGTTGTTCTCCCTTCCTATCTGCCAAATCTTCTTATAAATGGTGCGAGCGGGATTGCTGTCGGTATGGCAACAAATATCCCTCCCCATAACCTGACGGAAATTGTGGATGGATTGATAGCTTATATTAAGAATCCTGATATAACAGATGAAAAGCTGATGAAGATTGTTACGGCCCCCGATTTTCCCACCGGCGGAATCATTTTTGGATATGAAGGAGTAAAGGAGGCTTATAAAACAGGCCGCGGAAGAATCATTGTCCGGGCAAAAGCCAACATAGAGACTTTAAAAAATAGTAAAGAAAACATTGTAATTACTGAGCTCCCTTACCAGGTTAACAAAGCAAACCTGATTGAGAAGATAGCCGATCTAGTTCATGAAGGTAAACTCTCTGACATTTCGAATATAAGAGATGAATCAGACAGAGACGGGATGAGAGTAGTAGTAGAACTAAAAAGGGATGCCCAGCCGTCAGTTGTTTTGAACCAGCTGTTCAAACACACTCAGATGCAGACAACCTTCGGGGTAATACTCCTTGCTCTCGTTAATGGAATTCCCAAGGTGCTATCACTAAAAGAAATGATGATGCACTTTATTCATCACAGGATGGATGTACTTATTCGCAGGACAAGGTTTGAATTGGATGCTGCCGAGAGAAGAGCCCATATATTAGAAGGGTATATCATTGCTCTCGATAATATAGATGCAGTAATTGATACGATTAAAAAGTCAAGAGATGTTGAAACTGCCAAACATAATCTAATACGTAAATTCAAGCTAAGTGAAATTCAGTCAAAAGCAATACTTGATATGCGGCTGCAGCGTTTGACAGGACTTGAAAGAAAGAAGATAGAAGATGAATATAAAGAAACCATTAAGCTGATCGAAAAACTGAAAGGTATATTAGACAGCGAAGAAAAAAGAAATTCGATTATAAAAGATGAACTTCTTGAAATAAAAGAGAAGTATGGTGACTCCCGGAGAACAGAAATTGTCTATAATTATGAGGAATTTTCTCTTGAAGATACAATAGCAGAGGAGGATGTTGTTGTAACAATCAGCCACCGCGGGTTCATAAAAAGATTTCCTGTAAGCGGGTACAGGAAACAGGGCCGTGGAGGTAAAGGAGTTACGGGTGCGGGAACAAAGGATGACGATTTCATCGAGCATATGTTTATTGCCTCAACGCATCAGTATATTCTTTTCTTTACTGATAAAGGGAAATGTTACTGGCTTAAAGTTTTTGAAATTCCGGAAGGCGGCCGGGCTTCAAGAGGAAGATCAATTCTTAATATTCTTGAAAAGGAAAAGGAAGAGAGTATAACCGCCTTTGTATCAGTTAAGGAATTCGATGATAATCATTACCTGATAATGGCAACCGAAAAAGGGACTATAAAGAAAACTGTACTCTCAGCTTATGGGAATGTGAGAAGGGGTGGTATAAATGCTATAAATCTCGTGAAGGATGATAAATTAATTGCTGTTAAAATGACTGACGGCAATAATGATGTCGTCCTTGGAACAAAAAATGGATTTGCTATACGCTTTATTGAGAAAGATGTCCGTGATATGGGAAGAGTAGCAACCGGAGTGAGAGGAATAAGGCTCACCAAAGGAGACAAAGTTGTCGGGCTGCTTGTCATTAAAAGAAATGATAATATCCTGGTTGTAACAGAAAAAGGTTACGGTAAACGTTCCGATATAAATGATTACCGGATTACTCATCGAGGAGGGAAGGGAGTAATTACAGTGAAAACCAGTGAAAAAGTCGGAAAGATGATTGCAATGATGGATGTCGTCGATGGTGATGAGCTTGTAATTATATCTTCTCATGGTATGGTGATCAGGCAGAGCGTTAAAAATATACGAGTTATGGGAAGAAACACCCAGGGGGTAAGAGTTATAAGACTTAATGAAGGTGATGCTATCGCCGATATCGCAAAAGTAATTCCCGAAGAGGAAGAAAATGGTTCAGAGGTTGTTGAATAGGTACATTTAAATTAATTTAAAGGGACAGATTAATTCTGTCCTTTTTTATTTTAAAGCATGAAATCAGAAAAGACATATATCTCTTCAATTTATAATCACTGTGACAGGTGGTGTGAGCGTTGTAAATACACGGCACAGTGCGAGTTATATTCTATAGAAATTGAAAGGACCGAAAAGGACAGTTCCTTAGCCCAAAACGACATGAATGATTTTGCAAAAGAACTTCATAAATCGTTTGCAGATACAGTTAAAATGATTGAAGAATATGCAAAGAAATTTAATCTGGAAATTTCTTCAATTGAGAAAGTTCAGGAAGCCGAACAGATCACTACCCCGCTCTCGTTTCTCGCAGCTAAATACTTCATCGATGCAGCAGAATATCTGAAAAGATTAAGGGAAGAAATCAAAGCTGCTAATATCGAGACTGCTGCATTATCATCATTAATTCCCGGCAATCCCGGAAGGGCTGAATTACTTGAGATACTGGAATGCTTTGAAATAATTCAGTGGTATCATACAATGATTCCTGTAAAAATAGAAAGAGCCCATTCATCTGGTACGAAATCTAAATCATATAAAGGGGATGCGGCTAAATATGCAATGCGAGATGCGGATGGCAGTGCCTATGTGGCTTATAAATCGGTATTGAAATCAATGATAGCCTTAGGCGGAGTTCATAGCTGGACGCAACTGTTGAAGGAGGAAACATTGAACTTGATTATTGATGCGGGGAGAATAAAAATATTAATAGAGAAAGAATTATCCGGGGCGCTAACTTTTGTTTGGCCACCGCAGGATTGAGTACTTTTATAAGGCATTTAAGTTTGAAAGAATATTATCTACATATGTTTGAATATAATGATTGGGCAAACAGGATGGTTCTGGATACAATAACGGAATTTCCCGATCTGAATCAGAAAATTTATTCACTTTTTTCTCATATTATTATTTCACAAATTTTATGGCTAAACAGGGTAAACGGGGAACCGTATGTATTTAAGGATTTCTGGCAAATGCTTGATCTGGTTTCAATGAAAAAATTAAATGCAAGCAGTACTGCAGATTGGTTATCCCTAATTAACAGAAAAGATGAAAAAGAGTTAATGCTAAGCCATTCGTATATTAACTCCAAAGGTAATAAGTATACTAATACATTAGCACAGATAATGACTCATGTTATTAACCACTCAACCTATCACCGTGCACAGATAGCGTTTCTTTTAAGAGCAGAAAATATCCAGCCTCCGTATACTGACTATATTGGATTTTTCAGATAACCCGTTCCTCCCTTATCAAACAGCATCATTGGAAAATATCAGATAATAGATTTAAGTGTTTCATAATGTGCTTTTATAGTTTTCTCAAGATCTTCTTCAGTGTGAACAGATGAAATGAATATCGCTTCAAATTGTGCGGGAGCGAGATATATTCCTCTTTCGAGCATCCCATGGAAGTACTTTCCATAAAGTTCTGTAT
>Ga0153915_10001380_pt1 | contig 22240 bp, 13 predicted proteins | sample Opewatmetagenome_2_FD_107003 | JGI IMG/M metagenome (GOLD analysis project Ga0153915, IMG submission 107003) | Freshwater wetland microbial communities from Ohio, USA - Open water 3 Core 3 Depth 3 metaG | ecosystem: Environmental > Aquatic > Freshwater > Wetlands | place: USA: Ohio, Lake Erie...
GCGCGAAGTTTTTGTCTCGGCGCCCGACAATGTCATCGTCATCCACATCTCGAGCTCCAAAGATTCCTCCCTGAACGTGAAAATCAGCCTCAGCCGAGAACAGGATGCTGTGGTCCGCGCCGCAACCGGCGGAGAACTCCACTTGACAGGACAAGTCCTGGATATGGCTGACCCCAAGAGCGGCCCGTCCGGGGAGCACATGAGATTCGCGGCCAGGCTGCTGGCCATCCCCAGCGGCGGCCAAATCAAAGTCATCAACAATTCCCTGCTCGTATCGGGTGCCACATCGCTGACTCTCTTCATCACGGCGGCGACGGACTACCAATTTGCCCGGCTGGATCTCGACCGGTCCATCGATCCTGCGGCCGTCTGCGATGAGATTATTGCTAAGCTCAAAGGCAAATCCTTTGAGGCCGTTCAAGCCGCACATATCGCCGACCACAAGGCTCTTTTCGACCGGGTTCAGATCGACTTGGGAGGGACCCCAGGGCCGGACATCCCCACCGATGAGCGGCTGAATGCCGTGATCAAGGGAGCCGAGGATCCGGGCCTGGATCATCAATTTTTTCGCCCGGCTGCTGGACCCTGAAAACGCCTATCAGAACGTCCTGGCCTTGCTTCAAAAATCCACTCTGTCTAACCTTTTCGACAACCATCCACCCTTTCAAATCGACGGAAATTTCGGAGGGACGGCGGGCATCGCCGAAATGCTCCTTCAATCCCACCGGGGATTCATCCATCTCCTGCCGGCGCTCCCCAAAGCCTGGCCGCGCGGGGAGGTCCGGGGCCTCTGCGCCCGGGGCGGCTTTGATATAGACATGAAGTGGGAGAACGGGAAGCTCAGCGAGTGCAGAATTCTTTCAAAAGCGGGAAATCCCTGCAGAATCAGGTATGGCGAAAAAACAATCGAGCTTGAAGCAAAAAAAGGGATCTCCTATTCATTCGGACGGGATCTCAGGAAATTATGACAAAAGAGCAAAGTGTCTTTTAACAATCTTCAAATAGATATTTCGAGCTCCTCGTCGGCCATGTGGAATCCTTTCTCCAGAATGGATTTTCGTGCTTCGCCGTCGGGGTCAAGAGACTGGTTCGAGTGGTTGAAATGAGTGAAATAAATAGCGGTTTTCCCCTTTCGGGCTGTTTTTTCCAATAAGATTAGGCTGTCTTTAATGAAAGGATGGCCGATGCGGGACAAATCCCGTCCAGGCAGCTCATCGGGGCTGTAGAACGTCCCGTCGAGGAATGCCGCATCGACCTCATCGACCGCTTCGATGACCGACCGCTTCCATGCCCCCCAGCTCTGGATATCGGGAATATACAGAATCTTTTTCCGGCTGCCGGAGATTACCAAGCCCAAGGTGTCCGTGAATTCATCCCGATGCGGCACCTGGAAAGGAATCACTGAAACCTGAGGAGTCAGCGCCCGTTTGGCGTTCGGGGCAAGGACCACCGGCGATATATTGTCCTGCTTGATGAGCTGGCTCCAGGGGCCGTTGGTGGCCAAGAATTCTTTCATCCGCGATGAACAATACACCGGCAATCTCTGGGCGGCGATCGATTCGAAACCAAAAAACATCAATCCGGCATAATGTCCGATATGGGCGTGAGTTAGAAGGACACCTTGAGGAGTTTTTGTTTTTTCCGAGATCTGCTCACCAAGTCGATGGCAAGCCTTATCGAATTGGGTCCGGATATCAGGCGTGGCATCTACGATAAATAATTGCTTCTCCCCAAAATCCAGGATGGCCAGAGAAGATATCAACCGGACTTGCCCCGGATCCTCTCGAGCTCGAGAACAATTGGGACAATGGCAGCCGAGTTGAGGGATCCCCCCATCCTGGGCCGTTCCCAGGATTTTGAAAACGACACCCGCGGCTTGCCCTGATTGATTGTCGGCCTTTTTTTTAAAAAAAGACGGCCGCTTTTCGGAAACCGGCAGGATTTCCAGCCAAAAGAATCCGCTCCCAAAGGCGCCGAGAAAATCTCTTCTTCTCAACTTTTTTCACGACCTTGCGGGCCGGCCTTTCGACCGGGGGGACGAACGCCGCGGCCTTTAGCCGAAGTGAGCGAATCGCCAAGCTCCAGCCGGGCCGTCTCGGCAAGTGCCCTTAAGCGTTCAACAACCTCCGGAAATCGGGCAGCCACGTTCTTAGTCTCGCCGATATCTTGCTCCAGGTCATAGAGCTCGAGTCCCGTCTGGCCGCTCGCGTAAGGCCCGGGATCGCCGTTTTTGCCCGGCTCGACGCCCGAGTAGGAACGATATTTATGCGGGAAATGAAGCTTCCACCTTCCCTGACGGACTGCCTGCAGCTCTCCGCCATAATAATAAAGGTAATGATCGCGAGGGTTGACGTTTTCCTTTCCTTCCAAAAGAGGAAGGAGGTTGACTCCATCGATAGGCTTCTCCGGCAGGGGCGCGCCGGTCACGGCCGCAATGGTCGGCAACAGATCGATCGTGGCCGCTATCTTTTGGCACACCCGGCCGGCCGGAATCCGTCCGGGCCAGCGCATGATACAGGGCACTCGCGCTCCGCCCTCCCACATCGTCCCCTTTCCCTCTCGGAGGGGCAGCGCCGACCCGGCATGATTGCCAAAATTGAGCCAAGGCCCGTTATCGCTGGTATAGATGACAAGCGTCTGGTCGTCCAAGCCATGTTTTTCGAGCGCTTTGAGGATTCCTCCGACCGACCAATCGATCTCCATGATGACGTCCCCGTACATCCCCTGGCTGCTCTTCCCCCTGAATCTCTCGGAAACGCCCAGCGGCACGTGGGGCATGGAGTGAGGCATGTATAAGAAAAACGGCCGATCTTTGTTTTTCTCGATAAAGCCGACGGCCCGTTCAGTATACAAAGTTGTCAGCTTGTTTTGATCTTCGAGGGTCCGAACTTCGGCCGATTTTTCGTTTCCTTCGATCAACGGCAAGAGCGGATAAGCGCTTTTTGCTCCTTTGTCGGCCGGAGTGCCGTCATAATTCACCGGCCACATATCATTGGAATAAGGCAGCCCAAAATACTCATCGAAGCCCTGCTGGAGAGGGAGGAACTCTTTTTCGTGGCCAAGATGCCATTTGCCGAAAATGGCCGTCGCATAGCCGCGCTTCTTGACCAGTTCGGCGATGGTTTTCTCCTCGGGGTTTAAGCCGATCCGGGATTGCGGGCCCAGGGCTCCCTGGATGCTCACTCGTTCTGAATAACATCCCGTCAGAAGAGAGGCGCGCGATGCGCTGCACACGGCTTGGGAGGCATAAAAGCTGGTAAATTTCATGCCTTCGGAGGCCATCCGGTCGAGGTTCGGGGTGGCAAATCCTCGGGCCCCAAAACAGCCGAGGTCGGCATAACCCTGGTCGTCTGTGAGAATGATCACGATGTTGGGGAGGCGACCCGACGACCTGCGATAGTCCAATCCTGAAACAGCGACGGCGGTCGCCCCGACGCCGACGATCTTCAAAAACTCGCGCCTCGTTTTTATTTTATTGTCCACGGGGATATTCCGTCTCCAACGATCTCCATCCTGGACAGCCCGATACAAAGCGTTTTTTTATCACGCTACCTCTTTTTGATCTGATAACGAATGATCGTCCAATACTCGGCGGGGCTGGCTGCCATGCCCGGCCCCTTAAGATATTCCTCCTCGTGCGCTCCGGAAATCCGGTAGCCTTTATCCTCGATGAATTTTAAAAGCTTTTGGATGGTCGGAATCTCCTCGCTGTAGGATCCGATATGGAGGATCTCTACGACATCTCCATACTCCCAGGTTTCGATGCGCGCACCCGTGACGCCCTGAGGAAGCGAAGTGATAGGATCCGGCAAAGGGAGCCCATAGAGCCCGCGCCACTCATTCTTGGGAGAGTTGACGAAATTCAACCAGCGGGCCCGCGGGGCGGCCATCTTGGCGCCGGGAAGGCTGAAAAAAGTTTTGTAAAGCAGTCCGAAGGCATTTTGCCCGACGACATTCGGGTCGCCTTTCGCTTCGACGACAAGCATTTTCTGGGCTGGCATCTGGCGAATTTGCGGTTCCTTCAGCGATTCGTACTTGCTCAGATCCTGAAGGCCGCCCAGGCCGGAAAGAAAATATACTCCGCTCGCCGCGAAAACGGCCATGACGAGAACCCTTCTTTTCATGGAGACACCTCCCTTGAGCCAAGGTCGCGAAAATTCATGATCTCCATTCAACCCCGCCGGGCGGCCTTTGTCAAGTCCGCCGTCGCCATGATCCTGAAAATGCCGGGATTCCGCGGCTTTTTCACCTCCTTATTGCCTCGCGCAACTATTTCGGTTAAGCTACTGTTTTAGTTGCAAGGAGAAAGTCATGGAGAGAAGACTCTTGACCGCCGCAGTCTTGATAGCCTGGATTTGTATTCTGACCACGGGAACAGGGATGGTTGCCGTAAATGCTCAAAGATCAATTTCGGCGTCTGCCCCGGCCAACAGGATTCTCCATTCCCAGCCTGATTTCGGCAAGATGCCGGTGAATTTCATTCCCAACCGGGGGCAATTGGACGAGCGGGTGGCCTACTATGTCCAGGGAAAGGATAAGACGATCTACTTTGGCGCCGAGGGCGTGACCTTTGTCCTGGCTAAAACGGAATCTTCGCCCTGGGTGGTGAAACTGGATTTCCTGGGCGCCAATCCCGCGGTGATCCCGGTGGGCGGAGATGAAACAGGAGCGCTTTTCTCCTATTTCCAAGGCAAACCCGAAAATTGGAAGACAGGGCTGTCGACGTATTCCCGAGTGACCTACCCTAACTTATGGCCGGGAATCGACCTTGTCTTCTCCGGAACGTTGGACAAGCTGAAATACGAATTCATCGTTGGTCCGGGAGCGGACCCGTCGAGGATTCGTCTGGCCTACCGCGGTGCGAGCTCGGTCCGGATCAATGATCAGGGAAGTCTGGTTGTTTCAACACCTTCGGGCGCTTTTGAGGATGGGCTGCCCGTCGCCTTCCAGGATCGGGCGGGAAAGCGGATTGGCGTGCCGATGGCTTATAAAATCCTGGATAGCAGCGACGGGAAAACAGATATCGCGGGCCTCCGGGAATACGAGAAGAATACGGTCAGCTACGGTTTCACGATTGGCGAGTACGATCCGACCAAAGCCCTCGTCCTGGACCCGGTTATTCTGGTTGCCTGCGGCTACATAGGCGGGCCAAGCTACGATTACGGCTATGGCATTGCGGCAGACCGATTGGGGAATACATATATCACGGGATATACCTATTCGAGGGGAATCGTCTTTCCGGCCGTCGTGGGGCCCGACCTGACTTATAACGGCGGAAGTATGGACGCTTTCGTAGCCAAATTGAACCCTTCGGGAACGGCGTTGGTGTATTGTGGATACATCGGAGGCTTGGGAAATGATTACGGCTACGGGATTGCCATAGACCCATCGGGAAATGCCTACGTTACGGGGTACACCTCTTCGAAAGAATTCAATTTTCCTGTGGCCATAGGGCCGAGTCTTACCCATCGAGGCTTATACGATGTCTTTGTGGCCAAGGTCAACGCCGAAGGCACGTCTCTGGACTATTGCGGATATATCGGCGGTACAGGGAGTGATTACGGAAGAAGCATCGCGGTAGACAGCTCAGGAAACGCCTATATCACGGGATATACGACTTCGAACGAATCTTATTTTCCGGTCGCTGGGGATCTTGACCCGTCCTATAACGGCGGTGCCACTGACGCCTTTGCGGCCAAGGTCAACGCCGATGGCACGGCCCTGGATTATTGCGCGTATATCGGCGGTTCGGGGAATGATTACGGATACGGCATTGCCGTTGATCTTTCGGGCAACGCCTACATCACGGGGTATACGTCTTCGTCGGAGGCCACGTTTCCGGTCGTGCAGGGCACAGACCTGGAGTACAACGGCGGTTTATATGATGCCTTTGTAGCCAAGATCGATGCGGACGGAACGGCACTGGGCTACTGTGGGTATATCGGCGGTTCGGGGAATGATTACGGATACGGCATTGCCGTTGATCTTTCGGGTTACGCCTATGTCACGGGGTATACGTCAACGTCAGACGACACTTTTCCGGTTTCGGGAGGCCCTGACCTGGCCTTTAACGGCGGCTATTATGATGCTTTCGTAGCCAAGGTCGACATAGATGCCGGCTATCTCGTCTACTGTGGGTATATCGGCGGGTCAGGATACGACGCCGGCACCGGGATCGCGGTTGACGGCCGGGGCTTCGCCTTCATCACGGGATACACGTCCTCGAAAGAAACGAGTTTTCCCGTCAAGGTCGGACCGGACCTGACTCACAACGGAAGCTTTGATGCTTTTATAGCTGAAGTAAGCCAGTCGGGGGTCGCGATCGTGTATTGCGGATACGTCGGCGGATCAGACGCCGATATGGGCATGGGGATTGCGCTGGACGCGGATGTCTCTGGAAACAGCTACTTAACGGGCTATACATATTCAACGCAATATACATTCCCGGTTGCCGCCGGGCCGGATTTTTCCTACAACGGCAACAGGGATGGCTTCCTGGCCAAGATCTATGAAAACTCTATCACCGTCACCGCACCCAACGGCGGCGAAACCTACTATGTCGGACTTAGTCATAACATCACCTGGCTGTCGGCGGGCAAAGTGGGAAATGTAAAAATCGAGTATTCAACGGATAGCGGAACGACCTGGGTCGAAATTGTGGGCTCGACCCCAAATGACGGGACCTATGCCTGGACTGTGCCCAACGAGGTTTCTGAAACCTGCCTCGTCCGGATCACCGATACGGAAAACGGCGATCTCGCAGATACAAGCGACGCGGTCTTTGCGATCTCGGACGCACCGGTCATTATCGTGACCTCCCCCAACGGCGGGGAGAGTTGGGTCGTGGGGTCTTCCCATGAGATCACCTGGGTTTCCGGAGGCGGAGTTGGAGACGTGAAAATCGAGTATACGACGGATTACTCCACGACCTGGGTCGAAATTGTGGGCTCGACCGCGAATGACGGAACATACACGTGGATCGTACCCGATGCGGTTTCCAATGTCTGCCTGATTCGAATCAGCGAGGCCGAAGATGCGGATCCTTCGGATACGAGCGACATGATTTTTTCAATCGTCGCGGCGTCGGACTCTCCGGGCATGAAGAAGAAGGGCGTCAGATCAGGAGGTCCGAATTGAGAAAAGCGTCGGCAGCCATTATCCTCTTGCTGCTCTTCCTCGCCGCCGGAACATCATTCCTTCGAGCCCAATCCCCCAGAGGAGCCATCCAGGGAAAGGTCGTCGACAAATCGGACAAAGCGATCGCGGGGGCGGTTGTATACTTATCCTCTCCGGCCATGCTCGGTCTCGAGGTCTTTTTGACGGGAAAAACCGGATGCTTTGACTTTTCGGGCTTGACACCGGGAATCTATTCCATTTCCGCGGAAACGCCCGGGTATCAAACCCTCGTCCGCGATCAGATCATCCTTCACGCCGGCATGACCTTCTTTTTTCCTCTCAAACTGGACCTTTCCGAGCAGGAGGTGGAAGTCGCAGCCCAAGGCTCCGTTCCCGCTCTGGATACGATTTCACCAAAGAGGGCCGCCATCATAGACCAGTCTCTGGTGCGCCACATCCCCTTGCCCCGGAATTTCACCGATCTCTTGAATTTCGCTCCTGGCGTCGTGTCATCCGAATTTCCCATCCGCGAAGAAGCTTCGATCCACGGCGGCACGGTGCGGGACAATGCTTACATCGTGGACGGCCTCAATCTGACCGATATATTCACCATGGCGCCGCTTGCCAACCTCAACTTCGACCTCGTGGACGAGATTGAAATCATTTCAGCCGGGCAGCCTGTCTCTCAACTTCCCGCCAGGGGCGCTTATGTAAACATCGTCTCCAAGTCGGGAGGCAACACCTTTTCCGGGGAACTGGGCTTATTTTTCATAAGCGACGGCTTGAACAAAGACCTGTGGACGGCTTCCCAGATCAAGGATTTAGGCGTTGGTCCGGTGATGGGCGATAAGAATCTCTTCGAGACATCTTTAAGCATGGGAGGTCCCTTCTGGGCCGAACGAGCCTGGTATTTCTTGAGCGGTCGGTACTCCAAGAAATCCCTTATTGAGAATTTCTTGGGGCCCTATCAAGACATCCTGGGCAGACAACACAATGCTTACGATTGGTCCCGCCGGGAAACATCAGGGTCCTTCAAACTCTCGCTGAAGCCCATCCCCGATGCGAAATTCACTGCCTGGATCAACTTCGGCGACGTCTATCAACCGGTCTACGAAGATCCCTCGGCCTTTCTGCCTTTTCTGTCCACCAAAATCTTGGATCACGAGAAAAATCTCATTCTACATGGAGTCTTGGACTACACCCTTAGTCCGTACGCAACGGCCACCGTCGGAGTCGCCTACATCAACAGGAAAATCCCCACTCATCTTCAAGAGGAGGCTCTGAGTCTCCCTTGGACCGATGACGCGGCAGACCTCTACGGCCCGCTGAGCGGCGCCGATTACAACGCGGACGTTAAGAGGCCGCAAGCCCAGGCCGACGCCTCAGTCCGGATATTCGCGGACAATATTCTCGGCTCATCGCATACTTTGAGCGCCGGTGTGAGTTTCAGCGATGTCACCTCGAACCTTGACTGGTGGAGGCAGGACAACCTGCTTATCTATCTCGACAGCCGCAATCCGAACAATTCTCTTTACGAAGATCGCGGACTCCTGGCTTTCTGGAACTGCGGCACTGTCCAGAGCTCCACTCTCGCGGCGAGCCGGTCTGACCATTTGGGAATCTATGTCACGGATTCTTTCACAATGGCAAAAAGGCTGAGCTTCAACCTCGGTCTTCGCTTCGAGCGTTCATGGGGATGGTTCCCTTCCGGCACCAAGTATTTATCCGGGAATCCGTTATCGATCTTCGTCGGGGAGGCGCTCCTCAGCCCCTATCTCACGGCCTTCTATCCGGATTACTTCCCGGCAGGTTTCAATCCTTGGGATCAATTCACTATGTCAGAGATGGGCGGGATTATTTCCTGGAACGCCCTCTCTCCGAGAGCCGGGCTCGCCTTCGATATTTGGGGAAACACAAAAACCGTCTTGAAAGCTTCGTATGCCCGCTATGCCGACGCACTATCTCACCGTTATTTCTTGCCCATCAATCCTCTCTATCCCCGGAGTGACTCCTTCTATTGGCGTGACGCCAACGGCGACGACCAGTTCGACACAGAAGACGAGTTCGAGCTCCCCTCTCTGGATTATCGGTTTCTCTCGGGTTCGTTCGTTAGGAATCGAGTGGCGGACGCAATCAAGGCTCCGTCCACGGAGGAATTCTCCATCGGCCTCGATCACGAGCTCGTCAAAGACTTCACTCTTGGTCTCCATTTTATCTCGAGAAACCAAAAGAATATCCTTGAAGATGTCCTCTACGCCCCGGATACGGGAGAATATTGGTATGCTCCCGACCAGGCTGCAGCCCAGACGTACTGGATTCCGTTTACAACGACCGTTCCCGGAACCGATTCTTACCTAAGCCAAACCGTTACGATTTATGCCAAATCCCTGGCGGCCCCGCCGGTCTTCCTTCAATTGCGAAACGTCCCGGAGCTCGAGCGAAAATACCGGGCCTTGGAATTCGTCTTTAACAAGCGTATGGCCCAGGGCTGGCAGCTGGCCGGCTCCCTGGTTTTGAGCAAGACTGAGGGAAACCTCGGCGGTTTCGCCGATGGAACCACAGGCTTCACGGAAGCGGCCAACACTCCCAACTTTTTTATCAACCGATACGGCCGTCTGGATACGGACAGGCCTCTCCAGATCAAACTCATGGGATCGGTCGAGCTCCCCATGCGATTTTGGCTCAGCGCTTATTTCCGATATCAGAGCGGCCGTCCCTGGCAGAGATCGGCACAGATTCTCCCTCCGGCCGACTGGTGTTTAGCTCACAATGTCGAAAGAATCTATTACACCATCAACCTCGAAACCCCTGGCAGCCGCAGGGAAAAGGCTTGGTCCAACCTCGACCTGAGGCTGGAAAAGGAATGGAAGCTTTCCGCTTCGGGAAAAGTGGGATTGTTCATCGATGTCACCAACCTGCTGGGCTTTACGGATTCCGTAGTCGGTTTAAACGATATCGGCCGATGGGAGCCGATCGCCGAGGGAGCGGGGCAGCCCGGCTTAAAGTATCTGCAGCCCGATTACCAGCTGACGAGCGCCCTCTACGGCAAACGGACGTATCGCCTCGGACTCAGGCTGGATTTTTAAAAGACTGCAGGTGCTCCTCCAAGAGCCGGCGGGCGATCCGGATCACGGCGGGCATTATTTCTTCTCCGAGAAGATCCCTTCCTTTAACCGGCTTGGCAAAAGAAATGTGGATATGGGTCTGGATGTTTCGCGGAAAGACCATGTGTTGGCAGATCTGAAGCACTTCGGCCAGCTTCTGCCGAGCCGGGGCAGCTTTCCGGATTCGAACGAGAGGGCTGTGGACAAACCTCGGCAACAGCACGCCGCTCGAAATCACCACCTGCAGCCAGGTCTCCGGAACTTTGCGGAGCATGATTTCAAGGCTGGGAGACCAGTCTTGAATGGCTTCCCAGGCGCCCGGCCCCAGTTCCGGGTCGGGTTCCACATCGCCGTGGGCAAAAGTCAGCACGGCCCCTCCTCTTTTAAGATGATCCATCGAAGCCCGCAGGGCCGTCAGCCGGCCCGCGGCATCCGGCGGGACGTAGATGAAGTATTGGCGGGCGAGAGAAAACGCGCGCGTCAAAGGAACGTCCGAGAGAACGACCTTGAGATCTTGCCTGGGGATGCAGGACATGATGGCCACGGAATCGAATGCGCCGGGATGGTTGGAAGCTACCAGCAGAGGCCCGTCTAAAGGGATATTTTCCACTCCACGACCTATAGCTTTGACCGAAAGATCGGGTAAAATCCGGCGGGCGCCGCCGCTCAAACCCGAAGATCCGACTTCGCTATCCGCACAGGCCGCCATCCTGCCGAAGCGCTCGGCCGGATACCTGAATAAGAATGCCAACAACCGGCGCGCCAAGCCGTTGCGCGAGACGCCGAGGGCATAGCAGATTTCGCCTATAACTTTTTCTCGATAAACGGAAATTCGTTCCTGTTCTGATGGTCGGTTCACGGCTTTAGGAGTCATGAATTCCGCGGCGTCGTCCTTCCCTTAAGCCAGACTGAACGGGTCGGGGAGATCGTCCGGCGGGACTTCGAGCTTCTCGGGATTCTCGACCAAATCGGTCAGGAGGGCGATGGTCGTAGCGTAATAGACGCCGTCGGTGATGCGTTCATCGAGGCTGAATTTCATGTCCACGACCTCTTGCACTTCGAGCTCGCCGCGGTCATTGACGACGGGCTCCTTTTTTCGTTTACCGACCGCGATGAAGAATGCCGCGTTCCCCCATTCGAACATATGGTGGAAAACGGCGTCGAGGCCGATGCTGCCGAGGTTGGCAAAATAGACGCTGGTATAAAGAGCATCTCCCTTGATGAACGACGCGGGCAGCCAGCCGAAGTAGTCGCCGGTCCGCACCGCCCAAAAGATGAGGCGGGTGGCGGTCCGGGGCAACTTGGTGACAAAGTCGCTCAGCTTTTCGTCCGACGAGGTGCTGCTCCGCTTCGTCGCCAGGATGGCGGGAGCGACGCGGTCGACCACATCGGCGATCGTGGAATGCGGGTCGATGCTGATCTTGACGTTGGTCTCGCTCGCCTGTTCGCTGAGCTCTCGCTTCACGACGAACGACAGGTCGATGGATCGACGCTGGTAAATGCGACGGCCGGCGACAAAGCGATTGGCTTCCGGCCTCAAGGCCAAGGTGCGCACGGCTGCCGCTAAGACAACATGGAAAAGCGTGATTTTTTTCTCGCGGCCCCCGTTGGTCCGATCGAGCCAAGCCAGGGTGTGTCCGATCTTCACGCGCTGGGAATGATAGATCACCGACTCGGTGCGCGTCCTCATGATAAAAGGGAAAATTTTGCGAAAACCAGGCAGCTTCCGCAACAAGACTCCATCGCTGCGATCCCCCATGGCCATGACACCCTCCCCTTATGTTTTCGGAGGCCGGGATATGAACGGGACGTCTTCCCGGACATAAACCACGCCCGGCGCCCTGAGCAAGATTTGAAACTCCTCGTCGGAAAGATCGTCCTTGATTTCGGCTGAGATATGCTTGGCCAAATAAAGGCTTCTATTGATCGAGTCGATGAGACCACTGATATGGATATAGGTCTTGGCCGAGGCCTTGTCCGTGACGACCGTCACCAGGTCCTCGCGGATGAAGATGGCCCGCACGACCGGATCCGCCGAGATCTTTTTTGTGAAGGCGGCGAGCTTCCGGACCTTCCTGTTGCGCACGCCTCGGTAAATAAAAAAGGCGATAAACGCCATGCCGACCAAGTTCCCCCATTGGAGCTTCGTAAAAATAAAAACGACCATCAGGACGACGACGGCGGCCAAAACGACAAGCCCCCAGGTGCCGAAGGGAAATGACGTCCGGAGCCATTCCGCCCATCCTCGGAGGCGATCCACGGGAGGAAGAGAAGTGCGGGTTCCGGTTTCGATGTCTTGCTTCAGGTGCTTGAGATCGGCGGCCAGGGCGTGCGCGTCCGGGAAACGGTCCTCGGGGCGCTTCCGGAGACAACGGGAGATGATACGGTGAAGCTCCGGGGGCATATTCCGACGAACGATTGTCACGGGTTTTGGCTCCTCGAAGGCGATGGCATGCATCGTGTCCAACGGGGTCTCGCCCACGAAAGGCCGCTCTCCCGTCACCATCTCATAAAGGACGATGCCCAAAGAAAAGATATCGCTGGCCGGACTCAGGGACTTGCCCCGCGCCTGCTCGGGGCTCATATAGTTGATCGTGCCCATCACCGCCCCGGCCAGTGTGTGGGCTTGTTCCATGGTCAGCGTCCGGCTGATATCCGGCAGGTCTCCGACATCCTCGGGGTAGGCTTCGAGGAGCTTGGCCAGGCCAAAGTCGAGGAGTTTGGCGTGGCCGTCCCGGGTGACCTTGATGTTGTCCGACTTGATGTCCCGGTGGATGATCTTATGCTGGTGGGCGCGGGCCAGGCCTTCGGCGACCTGAAGAGCGATCTCGACCGATCCCAACAGGTCCAGCTCGCCGTTGGCGACCAATTGGGAGACGGTTTTGCCGTCGACATATTCCTCCGTGATGAATAGCATACCGCCGTCTTCGTCGATGTCATAGATTTGAGCGATGGCGGGGTGGCTGAGGGCAGCGGCGGACCTGGCTTCAAGAAGAAACCGCTTTCTCCGGTCTGCGTTCGAAACGAGATCCGGCTTGAGGACCTTCAGGGCGACCGGACGTTGGAGCCGCGTATCCTTGGCTAAATAGACAACTCCCATGCCCCCCTGGCCGAGAAGGCTTTCGATGGCGTAGTGTTTAAGAGTCCGGCCGATCATGGGATTCGCTTGGCTAAGGGCTGAAGTCACGAGGGCAATATATTCCTCTCCCAAGCCGGCGTCAAGGAGGCAAGTTTCCGTTCGAGCGGAGCTATTTTTTCGGCTCCAGGATCATGAGAATCTGATCCCTCAAATCTTCCATATGTGTCTTAGTGACCGTATCTGCAGCCGTAAGGTACTTGTTCAACAGAAGGTTTTGAAGGTCTTTCAGCTCAGCCCGAATCGCTCCGCGGCTGTCGTCACTGCGGATACCCGCGGCCGCGGCCGGCGCGGCGGCGGCTGCGGCCGGAGCCGGGGCAATGCGGCTGCCAAGCAAATCAATATAGGCACGCTGCAGGTTTCGCCGATAGGGATCGATCTTTATGGCCTCGGACTGAAGCTCGGTGAAAACACCGCCGCGCAGGTCTGTCAAAAGCTGAGCGATGGTGTAAGCCTTATCGCCTAACAGGGCTTCATGCTCCTGAAGTCGACTCACCCGGTTCTGGCGGAGAAGGTTGTTCAAGACGTTCTGTTGGAAGGATGCCAGCCGGGCCTGCCCGCTCGTGGGCTCCAGCTTGCCCAAAATCTCGGAGGGGAAGAGCCAGACAGGCGTCTGGAAAATGTTCTGGTTGAGGAACAGAACAGCCTCCTGCTGGCGGGCCTTGGCCACGGGCGTGAAGCGTACCCCGGGCGCTGGGCCGACTTTCGGCTGGCTGTCGAATCCGCCGACAATGTTGGCCACGTGGCCCAGCTCGTAGGACAGCTGACTCCAAACTGCGGTGTACATATGATCCAGTTGGAGATAGTCCTCGCCCGGTTTGAGCACAGCCCGGGGCAGCAAATCCATTACCCGGTGAAGGTTTTTAATGCCGAGTCCCGTGGCCTTGACGGCATCGATATCTCCTACGGCTTCGGATTCCTCGCCCGGGTCGGTGCCAACGCTGCCCGCCGTGTTGAAGCGCAGCCAGGGCGTGGTCTCCTGGACTTTGCACCATTCGCTGAGAACAGGCTTTTCCTCATCGGGGGTCTTCGCTGTGGGAATAGGCATATAGCCCCACTTGATCGAGAAAAGATCGTAGGGACCGATCTTGGGGATCAGGTCATCGGGATCGATGCCGTCCTCAGGCTGGGCTACATAGTTGAAACGGCTGTAGTCCATTATAGTCGGAACATGGCTGTTCTTCTTAACCCAGGCCTTATCCCGGATTTTCTCGATCGGATAAGTCGCGCTGGCCTTGAAATTGTGGGGCAATCCCAGAGAGTGGCCCACCTCGTGGGTAACGACAAAGACAAGGATCTTACCCATGACTTCGTCCGGCACGGGCAGGGTTTTGCAGCGTGGATCCAGGGGGCCTACCTGGGTCCAGTACCAATCCCGGGCCAACTGTTGGACATTGTGGTAGACTTCCACGTCGGCTTCAAGGATTTCACCGCTGCGCGGGTCGGAGACGTGGGGGCCCATGGCATTAGCCACGGTTGATGGCACCCAGCGGATCACGGAAATGCGGGCATCGTCGGCGCTCCAGTCAGGATCCTGCTCCGGTGTCGGGGCTTCCTTGGCTTGAATGGCCTTGATGAACCCGGCCTCCTCGAAGGCGGGCTGCCAGGCTTCAATACCGGTTTTTATATAAGGCACCCAACGCTTGGGAGTCGCGGGATCCACATAGAAGACGATCGGCTTGACGGGCTCACTTTTGGCAGCACTCGGATTTTTCTTCTCCAAGCGCCACCGGGCGATGAAATTCCGTCTTGTGGTCTCGTGGTCCGGCCGGCCGTAATCCGTGTGGCTGTGTGTGAAATAGCCTACCCGGGTGTCTGCTAGGCGGCCCATCATAGGCTTACCAGGCAGCTTGACGAAGGAATAATGAACGACGGCCGTCGGGCTGGGAGGAGACGGCATGAGATCCGCCATCTGAGGTGGGAAGCCGGCCGGAAGCTGAGGCGGCTTGGGGTTGAAGGTTTGGGTCGCCTCGACGTTTAGGTTGAGGGGATAGACCTTGGCCTTGTCGAAGAAAGTACGGGATGCATCGAGCGAAGCGCCCTGAACCAGTCGCTTAACCGAGATTTCGTTCACGTCGCTGGTAAAGAGCTTGGTCGCGTCGATGACTGGCGCGCCATCACCGGCATAAGCCTCCACCGGGAAAGCCATGATGATGGTGGCGGTGTTCATGGCATCCACGGCCCGGCTGATGGGTTCGTTAGGATCGGCGATATTGGCGTAGGAGATGGCCCGGAGCAGGACTTTGTTCTCCCTCAGCTGCCATCGGACGACCATATTTCCCGCCGACTGACCGGGGTAACTCGTGCCGCTCGGGCTTTTCTTGATCTGGACGACAAGCAGGAGGTCCTTTTCTAGCTCCCCCTTCGGGATTTCGATAAGGACCTTCCCCTTGTTGGTGTGAACCTTGAAGAGTCCGGCCTGGCTTTTGAACTCTGGCGTGACGACTTGGTCATAAGGCTTGGGCTCGGTTTCGCCCGGACGTCCGGGCACCGTTGGAGCCTGCTTGGTATCTGCGGGAGGCTTGGCCGCTTGCGGATCTTTGGGCTTTTCCTGAGCAACCGCCCAGGCAGCCAGGGTCATAACCAGAACCACAGACAAGAATCGCTTCATGAAAAACCTCCTTGTGGCAAACACTGTAATCCCCCTTGCATCTACGATCGGATCAAAAGCTGTCCTTTGCTCGGAAAAATCCGTTTTTTCATTTCGCATCGGGGACAAGCTTGAAACATAGCACTCCCGCCGAATGCCTGTCAATGGCAAAAAAGCCCGCCCCCGCCGGCTTGCAATCGTCCTTCAAAATGAATTACGATTCCGGTTAAGAATTGACCGGATTCCAGCCTTAAAGGAGGATCCTATGAAAAAACGCATGACGCGCGGAATGCTGCTATTCGGAGGCTTGATGGCCGGGCTGGCCGTCATCGGAATAGCGCTGACGGCGGCGGCCCAGAGCGCACAACAGATCCAGCAGTACGAGGCCGCGGTGAAAGCGCCGGAGCATGCCAAACAATACAAACGGCTCCTGATCAGGAACGCCATGGTCATCTACGGGAATGCCGAACCTCCCTTTGGTCCTACGAGCATCTGTATTGAGGATGGATTGATCGCCAGGGTCGGCGGCACGCCTCGCGGCTGGGTGCCCGACGCCGAAATCGACGCCACGGGCAAGTATGTCATGCCCGGCATCATCAACGGCCATGTGCACCTCCAGGACGAGCGGGGCGGCATCCCGCAGCCGTTCCAATACGAGATGAACCTCTATCTTGCGGCAGGAGCGACGACCATCCGTGACGCCGGAGCCGCCTGGGCTAAAGCCAAGGAATGGCGTGCCAGGAGCGCCGCCCACACGCTGGTCGCGCCGCGAATCCTTCTCTACGAGCGCATCTGGGCGGCGATGGGGACTCACACGCCGGCCCTCATCCGGGAGGGCGTTCGCTACGCGAAAGCGCAGGGCGTGGACGGGCTTAAGGCTTCAGGCATGGATCGCGACCTGGTCGAGGCGCTGCTCGACGAGGCCAAGAAGCAGGGACTCCGGACGGCCGTCCATATCGCCGTCGACGAGACGACGGCCAAAGACTGGGCCGAGTTGGGCGTCACCTCTATCGAGCATTTCTATGGAGTCGCGGACGCCGCTCTGGACGGCATCCAGAATTTCCCGGCCGAACACAACTCGAGTAACGAAATCCATCGGTTCGGCCGCGCTGGCGAGCTTTACATCCAGCCTAACCTCAACCGGAAGAAACTCTCTGAGGTGCTCGACCTGATGATTAAAAACAACGTCTATTGGTGCCCCACGCTCTCGATCTACGTCGCCAGCCGCGATGTCATCCGGGCCCAGAACCAACCTTGGTTCAAGGACTACCTGCACCCCACTCTGGAACAATATTTCGTGCCGGATATGCGAAACCACGGGTCGTATTTCCTGGGCTGGACCAACACCCAGGAAGTCCGCTGGAGGAAGAATTACCGGGTCTGGATGGACGCCCTCAAAGAGTTCGGCGTCAAGGGCGGTATCATTACCGTCGGTGACGATGCCGGGTTCATCTATTCCATCTACGGATTCGGGCAGGTCCACGAGATGGAACTGCTCGAAGAAGCCGGCTTTCACCCTCTTGAGGTCATTAAAATGGCCACCGTGAACGGCGCGAAAATGATCGGCATGGAGGACAGGCTCGGCCGGGTTCGCCAGGGCTTCATCGCCGACCTGCTGGTCGTCAACGGCAACCCGGTCGAAAACCTGCGGCTGCTGAATCCTGCCGGCACCGACGTGCTGACTTACGACGGGAAGGTCGTGGACAACTACAGCCCCATCGCGCCCGGCGACCCTAAAGTTAAGGTGGTCCACGGAGGCGGCATCGAGTGGACGATTAAGGACGGCATCCCCTATCATGTCCCGACGCTCATGAAAGAAGTGAAAGGGATGGTGGACCAGGGCCGGGCGGAGAGGGCAAAAAAGAAATAACTTTTTTTGCGGCTTTTTTATAGGCCGTTTTTCGCATGAAGCCGCTTCTCTCCCCTTCCGCCCCTGAAACGAGCGATCCATAGCTTGTTGTGGCTGTCGATACAGAGCAACACCTATTATCGCCCAAAGTGTCACCCACGGTTCTGAACGAGATCAGTTTCACCGGGCGCCATGCCGCTTGACATCCTTAAGGATGGACGATATATTCATTTCCTAAGCTCGATATAAGCAAGTCATTGATATCCTCGGGCGATATCATATTTTATATTCATTTATCCAAAAGGAGTTAAACATGATAAAACCTTCTTCCAAACCCAAGAATGCTTGTTATTCCTCAGGCCCTTGCGCCAAGCATCCCGGCTTCAAACTGAACGAATTGAAGGATGCGCCTCTCGGCCGGTCCCACCGCAGCAAGCTCGGAAAGGCCAAGCTTCAGGAAGCACTCGAGAGGACGAAGAAACTCCTGGGGCTGCCTCCCGACTATCTCGTCGGCATTGTCGCCGGCTCGGACACCGGGGCGTTTGAAATGGCCATGTGGTCTCTCCTCGGCCCCCGCGGAGTCGACGTTTTCGTCTGGGAATCATTCAGCAAGGGATGGGCGACGGATATTACCAAGCAGCTGAAGCTCAAAAATGCGCGCGTCTTCGAAGCGCCGTACGGTAAGCTCCCGGATATCACCCAGGCCGACCCCAACAACGATATCGTTTTTGTCTGGAACGGGACGACTTCCGGCGTGAAAGTCCCTAACGGCGATTGGATTCGGGACGACCGGGCAGGGCTGACCCTCTGCGATGCGACGTCCGCGGTTTTCGCCATGCCCATCCCCTACAAGAAGCTCGATGTGATCACGTATTCCTGGCAGAAAGTGCTCGGCGGCGAGGCCGCTCACGGCGTGCTCATTCTTTCTCCCCGGGCCGTCGAACGGCTGGAAACGTATGCGCCGCCCTGGCCCCTGCCCAAGATTTTCCGCATGACCAAGGGCGGAAAATTCATGAAGGAGATCTTCGAAGGCGATGTCATCAACACTCCGTCCATGCTGGTCAACGAGGACTACCTGGCCGCGCTGAAGTGGTCCGAAACAATCGGGGGCCTGGACGGGCTCATCCGCCGCAGCAACTCCAACCTGGCGGTTTTCGAAGATTTTGTCGCCAAGCACGACTGGATCACTTTCCTAGCTGAAACGAAGGAGATTCGCTCCAACACCAGCGTCTGCTTCAAGGTCAACCTGCCGGAAGACAAGGTCAAGGCGATGGTCAAGCTTCTTGGCGATGAGAAAGTCGCTTTCGACTGCGCTTCCTACCGCGAGGCTCCTCCGGGCTTGAGGTTCTGGTGCGGCGCCACCGTGGAGAAGTCCGACGTCGAGATCCTGACCCAGTGGCTGGAATGGGCCTATGAGCAGGTGAAGTAGAGGCTCCGTTCGCTTTAAAAAACAAACGTATAAGAATATTTGATCATGACGGCCCGGCCGCTGTAGAAAGGCCGAAAAGGAATATCCCGACCCCGATCGGTGTTGAGCCCTTCGTTGAAAACCAGGTAGAGGTCGTTGCCTTCCCGGGGATTGAAGCGGAGCCTGATATTGGCGGTCACTTGGTCTACGGCGCTATCGTACTGGAGGAAGGCCGAAGCCGAAAACTTAGTGCTCAGCGTTGCCAGCAGTCGGACCTGGGCAATTTGAGCTGTCAGGGATTGTCGCCGGCCGGAAAAATCCACACGGTTAAACTCATAATAGCCGCTTAAAGTGAGGTCCGAAGAAATGCCCCAAACGGGCTTGACTCCGAAAGTCGCCCGCCAGCCGTCGTAGAAGGAGCCGGCATCGATCGTCATTATGGCGCTCAAAAGCTTGCCATAGGCCGTTTGGACATATCCCTTGAGCCCGCAGAAGGAATAGTCGCCGGGAGGCACAAAGATTTTATCAAAAAAGGAAATCTCCTCCCGGACGCTTTCGCGGTACATTTTAAAGGCCAGCTCGCCATTCCAGCCGCCTTTGGTTAAGAATCCCCAGCCGGGCCCGATTTCGACCGATTCCAGGGAATGGTCCGCGTTGCGGAAATACACATAGCCGTCGGTAAAAAGATAATGTTGGCTCAGGAACGATTTTTCTCCGGGCAGCCAGCCATACAGAACCCGGTTGCCGAACCGGCTGAAATCCTCGCGCATTTCAAAGCCCATGCCCGGGTTATAATCCCGGCCGGAATAAGAGAAGCCAAGGTTGAAGCCCAGGCCTTTCCTGGTCCGCCTCTCCCAGCCGATTCTGAGCCGGGCCGGATCGAACGAGGCGGGGTCGTTAGTTTTGCCGGTCTCAAATGACTGGGCCCAGTTTAGGAGAAGATAGTCGTCCCCGCCGACCCGGACCGTCCCATCCAGACCATAGACTGTATTGTAAGAGCCGTCTGTGCCGAGCCGGCTGGTGATGATTCCACCGACATAGGAGTAGGGGTTGAAAACCCGCCGCCTAGCCCTGAATACCCCGAAATTTTCCGAGGCCAGGCTTTCTTCATGAAGGGGCGCGGTCTGCATATCCAAAAAACCAAGGTCCCAGGGGCCGAGTCGTCCCACCAGCCGAGCCCCGCCGTAGATGCGGACGGATTGTTCCTCGGCGATTCCGATACTTCGGCTGTAAAAAAGCTGGTTGTACTCGCCGAAGCTAAAATCAAAGATTCCGGCCCGCTCTAGGAAGAAGAGCCTCTTCTCGGGAAAGAAGAGCGAAAAGCGGGTCAAGTTGACCTGGTAATCATCCGCCTCGACCTGGGCGAAATCTGTGTTCACGGTCAGGTCGAGGGTCAGGTTGCTGGTCAAGCCATATTTAACATCCAAACCCATTTCGTAAGTCGGCTTATCCGTGTGAACGTAGGCCGTTTCCTCTTCATTCAGGTCGTTGGACTGCCCATAGCCTCCGAGGCCGTACGGCGTGATAAAGAGAGGCCGGCGGCTATGCACCCCTTCTAGGATGATTTCATGCGCTTGGGAAGGCTTCCACGCGCCCATCGCTCCAAGCTTCGGATCAACGGCCGGGAAAATGTCCTCTTCGGCCTTGCGAGGCAGCCAGCGAAAAGCGATCAAGCCCATGATGACACGGCCGTCCCGGTCCTGAAAACGCAAGCTGGAAAAGGGGATCCGCATTTCGACGAACCAGCCCTCATCGTTGTTGACCACCGCAACATCCCAAAACGCATTCCAGCTCGGGTTGATGGGCATATCGTTGATCGTTCTTTGCTCACCATCGCCGGACACCGTGCCATCCCAGCGCAGGCCGGACGGCGTGGTGCAAAAGCCCAGAGCGTTCTCTTTGTCGTTGAAAGTATCGATGATGACGCCGAACCATTCCGTATTCGATTCGAAATAGTCGCGCTTTTTAGAGGGCGCTTGAATCTTGGCCGGCTCCCGGTCATAAAGCCGGCCGGCGAAATAGAGAAAAGCATCATCATAACCGATCAGAATCTCCGTTATCTCGGACGGCGGATTTCCATAATTGGGCAGAAACGTGACTAAGGGCAGGGGCTTGATGTTCTTCCAAGCGTCTTCTTGACTCAGGCCGTCGAGATTGATCGAACCCGAGACCCTCTGGATGATCAGCGGCTCTCTCGCCCGATGAGAAGAGACGGCATTCTGGCTCAACCCCTCTCCGGTTCCGAACAACAGCCCCGTAAGAGCGAGGAAAAGGAATTTTCTGAATTTCAAGAATGTGTCCGTTCGGCCGCTAGACCAATTTTAGCTGCAGGCGCCGGACTTCCGCGAGAGGCCCGGGATTCGTCCCGTCAGCCTAGCAGCATCATAGCTTCGGCCGGACGGCGATGTCAAGAAATCCCCCCTGCGGCGCGGAAGAAAACGCGATATGCCGTCGAGCTTCCGGCCCATGAATTCTGTGGGTTAGATCGCTCAAACCGGTTTGACAAACTCGTTCCGCGGGGGCACACTAATACAAACGCAATAAATAAAGTGACATTCTACGGGCGGTGGTAAGTCCGTCCGCAAGCCCCCGTAGCGGAGGGGGGCCCCGGACACTCTTGGAGGAGGACCCTTTTGCAGGGTCCCCCTCCAACGGGCGGCGGAAATACCCGCCGGCCCTGCCACCCCTCCAAGGAGCATCCGCCCATGAATTCATCGCCATATGCTCCTTGGAAGGATAGCAGGGAGCGAAGCGACCGTTGGAAGGAAACCCTAAGAAAGGGTTTCCTTCCAAGAGTGTCCGACGGGACTGGTTCCCCCGGAGTCCGGGGGCCTAGGACGGACTTAGCGCCGCCCGATCGAAGATGTCACTTTTTTTAGTGCGTCGATATTAGTTGAGGACTGAATCATGAAAAAATGGCTCGCTATCGCCGTCTTGCTGGCATCGAGCGTGTCGCCGGCCTGGTCTCAGTCCGGAGCGAAGATGCTCCTCGTCGTGAATTTCGATGTGGAGGATTACATCACGCCCGAGTCGGAGA
>Ga0153915_10001381_pt1 | contig 22238 bp, 35 predicted proteins | sample Opewatmetagenome_2_FD_107003 | JGI IMG/M metagenome (GOLD analysis project Ga0153915, IMG submission 107003) | Freshwater wetland microbial communities from Ohio, USA - Open water 3 Core 3 Depth 3 metaG | ecosystem: Environmental > Aquatic > Freshwater > Wetlands | place: USA: Ohio, Lake Erie...
AAATGCTAAAGGTAGTTGGTCTTGCCGTGACACTAATCGCGACATATATGAAGATATTATCACAGCAATTAAATGTTTGCCAAACGATGATAGTGTTCTTGCGTTGGGTGTTAGTGCGAATACATTTAAGTGGCTAGATACCATTGATCACGGATTTGAGGAAAATATCTCAGAAATTGTAGGACGATACGTTAAAAAAGTTAGAATAATCAAATATCTACCAGATGACTTTGCGTTCCTGATGTCTAATAACCTAAATGTTGTAATAATAAACATCGAACCAGATGTAAGTTATTACACAAGATATGTTATAAGAAAATATAAGCAAGTAACACATCTCAATGCAGTTGGAAACTGGGACGTAACCAGTAAGTACATGGACCCAGTAACAGACATAACTAATGCGTATAGAATACTTTCCAGGAAACCAAGAAGTATGATTAGTAATGCTAAAACTGCATATAACCTATCTAGGTGTAGTTCTTCAAGAAAATCATACGAAAGCGAAATATATGATTTATTTTCAATGATAATGGATATATCTGAAGATGTACCTAATAACATTGTGTTAATTACTGATGAAGAAAACATTGTCGAACTTAATGTTAAGCCTTATGGAGATAAAAAGAATGAGTAGACCAAGAAAAGAAGAGGAACCAGTCAGCACAACCTTACAGGAACAGCCAACAGACACCTTACAGACTCTATTTAAGTTTGAAGATCTAACTATTTCCAAGCGTAGGATCTACCAGCGAGATGGCAACATGTCAAGCCTATCCTACAATATCATTATCCAGAAAGATTCGGGTGGTATCTCCGACTCTACATATAATTTGGGTGCAACTGGTGCGACTAAGAATTGGCAATTGTTTGGAGAAGACGGGAATGAAATTTCCCTTGGTGTACCTGCTCCTCACGGGAATCGCGCCATCCTATGGGAAGGCACCCTAAATAATGGACTTTATACGTTGACAACTGGACCCAGCCATAATGTTAGCAAGCACAGGATTGCTGGGAGAGGTTACAAAATTATGTTCCGAGTGTGATTACTATCTTTGACATAGACTCACATAATCGAAATATCTTGAGAAACTTGTCCCGGATTTATGCTGGATTGCCATGAAACTAAAATTACGTTGCCCTAATTGCCAAAATGAAACCACCCTCCAAATGGACCATAAAGTGAGTTCCGCGAGGCTTGTTAAACTTTTTGAAAATAATAATATTTGTCAGCACTGCTTGAAGAATGGCCTTGGAAAAATCCTGTTAAATGTTGTGAAATTCAACTGGGAAGAAAAAGTACAAGGCAGACCTGAAGAGTCCGACCAGGTACCTACCAAACTGGATAAGGCAGCATTGAGCCAAGACCAAATTGATAACAATATCCAACGAGAACTTGACTTAAGAAAAAAGGATCAGACTACCTCCTGATTCTTCCCTCCCTTTCTTGTAGTTCTTTGACAAGCCAGTCTGAAAATTCTTTTAAGGTATCAAACTGATAAATTTCATCACCTGGACCAAATATATCAATGGATTCTTGCGGACTCCTCTTAAGGGAACCTGGCCAGGTATTCCATGCGTTACTTATATCTGTAAAGAACCAAAGTTCACTTTCAGGATGCTTTGTCAATATTCCAATTGTATTGTAACTCTTTAATACAATTATACCTCTTGTATTGATTTTATTAGATGCAATCACAGGTTGTCCAATCTTGAATTCAAAGTTTCCTGGTGTTCTAGTTGTTATTATACGTTTCATTTTGTCGCCTCATTAAATCTGTCTTCCTTTGATAACCAAGTTAATGATTCTCTTTCTGAACTGAACTCAAATAACTGGCCTACTGGATAAGGCGGTGTTCGGTGTGCCGACCATTGCAGGAAATCACTACAAGCATATTGAGCATGTTTGTTATGCCAAATATTCCGATAACCAGAGGGTATTTGATGAAAAGTATAATTGTCTTCTTCTTTGACCAACCTAAAGTAATGATTGTCATCTCGCCAGATGACTCGGGCTATAAAAACCTTACTTGGATTCACAATATTTAAGGAACCATCTTGGTTGAGTTTAAGTTCTCTCACAAATCGTCACCTAAGTTTAACTTACGACTTACATATATAAAAGCATTTTGGTTAGAAATAGAAAATATTTTATAAAATCATACGGGATTTATTATGACACTACCTATCTTGAAATCGCTTGTCAAAAAAGAAGGTCAACTTGCGCCTTGGCTCCTAGATAAGGCTAGGGGCGAAAAGGCTCTTAAACTAGCGAAAGCCAAACGATGTCTCATTGACTTTATTGAATTGGATGGTGCTCCTTTTTGGCAGCGAGCAAAACATCTTGAATTGCTTTGTGCCAAGTTAGAGGCAATTGAGAGAGGTGCAAAAGGATATTCTAATGGCTTGCGCCGACTCATAGTAACATTACCTCCGCGCGCGGGTAAATCCTATGTAATTTCGAGAAAGTTTCCAGCTTGGTTCTTGGCAAGAAATCCAGACATAGAAGTTGCATTAGCAACATATGGTGCGGAACTAGCAATGGACCATAGTGAAGTTGCTCGCGAGACATTCAAAGAATGGGGTCCAACTCTATGGAATGTTTCCCTGAATGACAAATCGCAAGCCAAAAATAAATGGAAAGTAGCAAATCACTTAGGAGGAATGACGGCTGTTGGTATCGGAGGGGCGCTTACTGGTCGCGGGGCTGGACTCCTTATCATCGATGATCCTGTAGAAAACGCAGAAGATGGCATGTCCCCTACAATGCAAGAACGTAACTGGAACTGGTGGCAAACAGTGGCATATACAAGGCTAAGTCCGAATGCATCTGTTGTTATTCTGATGACCAGGTGGGCACAACAAGACCTAGTTGGTAAAATCCTATCCAACGATAAAGAAAGTGATCGTCCCCAAAACTGGGAAGTACTTAACTTACCTGAGATTTGTGAAGACGAAAATGACCCTATTGGTCGACAAATAGGAGAAGTTTTGTGGCCAGAACGCTTTCCATTAGATTGGGTTATGGACAAAAAAGCCAACACAGAATCATTTTGGTGGCAGTCCCTTTGGCAGCAAAAACCCATGGACATCTCCGTGCAGGTCTTTAAACCAGAAGATATGAAGTTAGTCGAACCTGAAAAGATTGACCTTAATAAGTGTGCTTTTTATGCCGCATGTGACCCATCAGAAGGTGGCAACGACTACGCTGCAATTATAACGGTCTTGGTTACACCTGAAAATAATTGGCTAGTTTGGAACGCCGACATCTCTGTTGATAGTCAGTCCACAACCATTGAAAAACTTGTTAAACTAAATGCACAGCATAGATTTACCAAGATCTGGATTGAGCAAAATAGTTTGGGACATGCGAAAAGTGCGCCTGGTAAGTCCTTATTTGAAATGGAATTGGTTTCACAACTGTCAAAATCAGGCAAATCAATGCCCTATTCCTTTATTTGGAATTCTGCTAACAAAATTGATAGAATAAGATCACTTGAACCTTACTACGTGCAAGGCAAGTTACAATTCAGATCAGATTATCATAAGGCTTATAGAATACTTACTGACCAGATGAGGTATTTCCCATTATATGAGCACGATGATGCTCCAGATGCACTGGAACTCTGCATACGTGGGATTATTAAGGAGTCCAGTGCTATTGTTATGCCCAGGATTCCTAAAAATGTAGTGCGGGTTGTTGGCGGCTGGAATGGTCCCAATCTATGAGCATAACCTACCTTTTTGAAATCATACTATTCCTTTACACTTCATATATTCAAATATTTCATGGCTATTTTCGAATATGTAAAACCTCACATGAAACGTTCGATAATTATAATTATATGTACCTATAAGGGCCTCACATAGACTATTATAATCATTATGCGTAAATCTCATAAGCAGTGGATCTCTTCGCGAGCCTATCCCATACTTGATATCTTCTAATATGTTTCCTCTGAAAGTACACTTGCTTCTACCTTCTTCTGTTAAGGTTCCTATATAAATATTGCCATTTTCACGAGCAATTAATTCACATAAAACTATATTTTGGTTCTTATATTTTTCACAAATATTTGGAATGTATTGTTCTGGATCCTGATCAATCACTTTCATTTAGATGTCACCTCGTAGTACGCTTAACAATTCCGTTATGTCCTCAATCACATAAAAAGTAACAGCAAAGCCCAATTCTTTATAATACCTATAACTATTAATCAATATCTGCATCAGAGTGGTATTTTCTGGTGGTGTTCTCTCATCTAAGTATAACCAGCCCCACTCAATTACCTGACTAAATTCTTCAGTGGTATACTTACGAGAACCTTTCCAATAATAAATGTTGTCTTTTTTTACAAGCATGCCCAAGTGCATGTTGGCTTCTAATTCCAGCCTTATTATTACAACATGGTTCTGGAAATCTTTTTCACAGATATTGGGCACAACTCTTTCAGGATCCTGATCAATTATCATGGGAAGGCCTCGTGCCTAATTTTAAGGTCAGGAGATCGGCCATATCGCGCCAATTTTCGACCAGATAAAATTCACTTCTTGGATAGTTCTGAGCAAGATAAATTATTTCTTCTTGAACAGTCCGGAAATAGCGACCATGAAAGTTATTTGCATTTACATAGAAACATTCTTCGATTAAGTAAGCTCGACCATTCTCATCAGACGTGATTTGTGCAATCCAGTCAAAATCGTGTTGACCGCAATGTGGATAGTCCTTTATTACTACCATTATAATGGCTTTACCATCACTTTGCATGGTTCTCCCAACAGCATCGTCTATACTTATAGTATTTAGGAGCAATTCACTATGCGAATCATTGCTTACCTTGATTTCTTTCATGTAGGCCTCCAAGCCGCAAGAACCTCACTGAATTCTATCCAATTATCTACGACATAAAATACTATCGAAAAACTGTCCTGATACTCCAGGTAGGTTTTGCATAATAGTTCTAGCATGCTCGTAGCACTAAGGCTCGTATAAAATCGGTTTTCATGCCGCCCATTTCCTTTCCATTTGTAGGTGTCACCTTCCTTGATCATTACATCTAGGTAGTTGCTACGAGGAGAAGTCAACCTAGCCAATACAAACTTATTATAGAAGTTACCTTCTGAAATGTTTGGTATGACTTGGTTTGGGTCTTGACTAATTATTAACATTGGTATGCCTCCTGAATCACTTGGGAAAGTTCTTGCCAATTATCCAAGATGTAAAACTTAATTTTATAATATTGGGCGTATTGCCACCATAAATTTGTTATAAGATGCAATACACTGGTACCAGGCTCCATGGACCATGCGTTAAATTCAGAATTCAAGCGATCATTGCCTTTCAGGATGTATTCAGTTCCTGTATAGTGTACACGAGCAATATAGATGCCAAGGCCTTCACTCCGAAGCACGGCTATCAATAGTTTGTCATTATAAATGCCTTCATTTATGTTCGGGATGACTTGTCCTGGGTCCTGATCAATTACTTGCATGCTACTTCTCCTTCATATATTCAATTTCAAGCATAATATATTTACCTGCAGAGCTTTCTAATTCATTGAGTAAGTTATGACTACCCACAACTAAATCTACATCTGTATATAAATACCCAGTTATTTCTGAGTAACATGCACACCAGTTGGCTTCTCCTTTCCCTATCAATTGTTTGAAATAGTATTCTTCAATCTCTTGTATTGGTAAGTCCTTATCCATAACGAAATATCTGATTGTTAGATAATGACCATGTTCTTCTATGTCCTGCTGTAATATTTTAACTAACGGTTCATCAGTACCTTCCAGAAACAATTGATCATCTGATTCTCCATAATCACTAGTTATTAATTTACCTTTATAAATCTTAATCATGTTACCTCACCCATAATAACCACTTGACTTTTGTTTATTTAAACTTTATGGTGCTGATTTTGTTGTCTAAATCCTTAATACTTTCGCCAGCCAGAGCCATTTGATCGCATTTTAGGAACGCAACCTGTTGTAAATCGGAGCGGACACCAATCCGCTTCGTGGCAATAAGTCTGGCTGGACAAATGGCATTTGTTTTCAGGATTATTACCAAACCTTCCGCTTAATGTAACTTATAAACCACTACTAAACCCCACATTACTATCATGATCATCCAGATAAATAGTAGTATCCCATAAACTGGATCGTTATTCAGTGATGTTGGTTTATCATGCTTTTCTGATGTAACATCATAACTATATGTTATAGAGTCCGTTAAATCAACCTCCTTATGTTAAATTCTGGTAATTCTTTTTCCAGATCGTAATCATAATATTTTATAATACGGCTATTATTATATATAACTGTTATTGGATTCTCATATATATCTAATTTGTTTTGTATAAATATTGACAAAATTTTATTCTTTATAACTTGATCACTTTCATTTCCAAAGAAAGTATACAAATATTCCCATGCCTCTTTTATATCCGGTCCGTATTTGTCTTTGGCTAAGTGAGTAACACATCTATATACATCTATGGTGGGTTGACCCATTCTTGGTCCCAAATTTTCTATTTTGGTTACTTTACCTAGCACTTGTTTTCTCATTATAACCTTTTATAACTTAATAGTATTTAACTTTTTTGTACCTACCAATCCAAATCCTCCAAATCCTTTATATATTGCTTTGTCCTATAATAATCAAGTATTGTGGCTAATATTAACCCGATTATACCCGAAATTATTAAGCCATGCCATATATGTATAAAAATAAAAGTGTAAAGTATAACGCCAATTACAGCGCCGTCAACTGTTATATCCCATAGACTCATTAATATCACCTTATTCTATATAATAGTGAGCACTTACTGACATTGTGGTTAATGGTCCTGTCTGGATGCCAACTTGATGAGCAATTATTTCTTGCAGTTTTGCAAGGCCATATACATTCGAAGGCCATGCTCTTTTTAGATCCTGCGACCTAAAGAATGCAGTCAGGTATAATTTAGATTGCCTTATGACAAAGTCTAGTACAATTAGGCAAGGTGAATGATCTGCTACTATGTCACGGTCTGGTCTCCATGTAATTGCTAGCGCCCGCCTAGTATTCTTATCCTTCTTAAGTTTTCCAATTATCAGGTTAATTTGGTCCCACTTAATAGTCTGTAAGGAACCAACATCCGAATCAGTGAATATACACTCGTACGCTCGCAATCGATTACCATATGTGTAGTCAAAGCCAGGATTTTCTTTGTTAAGGAGTTGCGAAGCATATCGATCAAGCGCCGGTAGGTCCCAGCCAGACCCACTTATTGGATAGCCACTAAGAGGATTCTGAATGGTGAGACTCAGGTTAAGAATTTCTCGAATAAGCTGGCCATCTTCTGTAACCAAATTGGTGCCATTTTGCTCGATTTGGTGTAGGGCATAGAGCCAGGCGTCGCGTGGTGTAAGGAAGTTCATGGCGTTCAGGTCCTAACATCGTCTATTTTTGTTTTTATAGTAACATCTAGTGCCGTGCAGAACCAGTTGGTCCTAATTCTAGTTATAAGTCCTCCGACACCATACGCAAGATCAGTCATTTCACAAGCAACACAATCAGTCAGTAAGCAAGGTCCCTTAATATACGGACAGAACTTTTCCTGAATGTTATTAACGGCATTTATATTATTTTCATTCATTTTTAATCTCCGAAATTCAGAATATCCAAGGCGTTTGTCGGACATTTCTCGTGGTCTTCCCATATAGTATCACCATGTTTTATCAAGTAACGTGCAACCTGGTCGAGAACCTGGACTACTTCCATATGCTTCACAACACTCCCTGATACAAGGCTGTCTTAAATAAGGACACATCTTGGTGCCATTTATCGGAATAAGGTGCACTATCATATCTGGTTTTGGATTGGATCTAACTTCCTGGAAGTTTTCTGGTCCGCTCCCGATTAGACCACCTGGTACGATACAGTCATCTGGTTGCATGTAGATAAGGTCATAAGGTTGAGTACATTCTTCTCTAGTTTCACGAGAAGCATTGCCAATCTGGACAATCCTACCAAAAGTATTGTGGTACTTTACCTTCATTCCAATTCGCGCGTCTTGAATTTTCATAATATCACTCTAACTGCCGTGAAATCTTGCGTAATGTTTCAATGGCTTTATGGGCTAGTTCTGGTTGTTCCTTGGATCCAGGACTGACCTGAACAGCACTTATCACAAAGTCAAACATGTCAGGTGCCACATTTTCCGGTATCTCGACTAGTTTTGGCACCTTGATTTGCAGGGCTTGCTGGGCCGCACTTATATATTTATATTTGTTAGGAGAAGCTTCCCAGGCACACTTATCATGGATTTGAACACCGGTATGATCGCGACTACCCAAATCTTCATAATAGATTTTAGCAGCAAGCATCCTGGTTGCAATTTCTTGCCACTCCTGGGTGGTAAGGTCCTTAAAGTTCATGTTACCTCCAGCTAATAAGAAAGGCCGATAAAATCATCATTCCGATGAACATGCCAATGAAGAAGCTAACTGGGTCATAAAAGTCTGTCTTGATCAAGATTCGCGTGACGTTCAGTGCAATCCAGCCACTCAATCCAGTAACCAGTACCCATAATATACATAACAATATAATTTTCAGCACGAATGCTAGAAATCCTATGAATATAGTCCAGTCGATCATGTTACCACCCAAGATTCGATATTACCAGAAGACAGAAAATCCATATTACAAGCATGCACGTCAGGCTAAATAAGCCAAACATTTCATCTCGGTCCCATGCGTCTAGGACAAACCGAAAGCCACCTAGCCCTATTAAAGTCGCGCCGATTATTCCCAGAATGTTTAAGAGTTCAGACATTGATTTCACCTAATAGATCATATCTAGTTTTTCTTTTTCTATTGTAATTTCCTTGCAAACTGTCCGTATTTCATACTCATTTGGAACGCTACACTCAAGACAGAAATACTTATTACATAAGGTAGATCTTTCTGCTCTAGGAAGTTTACAACCTTTACCTTCTTCAAAGAAACCTAATCTCAGATCAAATTTATACTTTTCCTTTAAGTTGTTTAATTGTTTGGTTCGATTCTGACTTCTCCTTATATGATCGAGCTCAAAAAACCCATTTGATGACATGCAACCATAACAACAGCCCCTTCCGAACAAATTGGTATCTGGACATTTCTTACATGGAAGGTTTGCTTCTTTATAAAGGGCGTCTAATTTTTTAAGTAAATCATTTAGTTTCTTGGTCAATATGCTCACCTCCGTTTAACTTATACTTAGGTTTATTTATACTTTATGGTTATTAAAGAGCCCATATCATACCCAACATCAACATAATCAACAAAGTCTTGCACTTATTTTCGCTTTATTTCCTTTCCGCAAACTGAACATCTTCTTTCATAACTCCATACAATACTTTTACAATACGGACATTCATAGTCATCTGGTTTTGGATCTGTTGCACACATATAAGTTACACCTTCTTGAACCATATATCAGTCGAAAAGACAAGGACAGTGAATTGCTGTCCTGTCTTCTCGCTTGTTTAGGGGGCAACTTACACTTAGGTTGGATAGTATTTAAAGGTTTTGGCTATAATTTATTCTGATTTTCGTAAAGTATTGCAACATTCCATGACTTTGTTAATAGATTGTTCATACTTTGATCGATTATTAATTGATTTTTCAGTATTTGTAATTTGTATAAAGCCATGCATATTAACTTCTTTTCCTGGTATTAACCAAACATGCATCGGATTTAATGATTCTCGATCATCAAATGCTAAACATAAAAAATAGTCAGCTATTTTATTACGTTTTATGACAAACGTCCAACCCTTATATTTATCACCTTTTAAACATGCACTTTTTACATCTACCTTGAATCCTTTAGAACAAATAAAATCAAATCCTGGATTGTTATTAGGCATTCTTATAACATCTTTAAAAACTTTTGATAATATTCTTTCTGCTATATAAATACCTAAGTATTGAGTACAATTTTTGTTTTCTTTCATAGGATTACTCAGACCTTTTTTATGCATATATTCTCTACAATGAACAGTATGACATTTCTTACAATACGTATATGGCTGTCCAGCATATTTTCCAGACTTCCGAGTAGGAAATTCTGACCAGTCTTTAATTTCATTACAATCAGGACATAATTTAGTTGGCATTTAAATACACCTAAAATGAGATTTACCCATGTTTAGTGATTCGCGTATTTAAACTTTTTGGTATGATCCTTATAGGGTAATTACTATATTACAAAAACCAGCAAAATCGTTATTAGTAAGCATAACAGAGGTAACTTAAAAATTTTCGCTACTTATAGTAGTTTTTGAGTACTTTTTTATTACTAACTAATAAGTAGTATATACTATATAACTTAGTCTACTAATACTTATTTTACTATATACTACTACTATATATAATAAAATAATAGTATAATGTAAGTATATACTTTATAATTAAAAGAAGTAGTGGGCAAATTAATAATTTTTAAAATTATAAAATAGAGTAAATATAGGGTAGGTTAGGACCACAAGATTTAAGTAATATTAGGATAATAACTTGATTAGGTGAGCGAAAATGACAACCTTTCAAATAGAATGCATAATCCAATGGAAATTTCCAGTTGTCTCTGATACAGAAAAATCTGCTAAAAATACAGCAATTGACATGATAAAAAAGGACCTTGAGCAAATTTCTCGTAGTGGGATTGAAAATAATGTGGTTATCTGGCCAAAACCTACGAAAATGGTCTAGCCAAAACTTATTTATACTAGCGTAACCTTGTAGTAAGTGCCCACAAAACAGGCCAAAGATGAGAGACAAGACCGTCTTGGTTTTGTCTTTCTTTTTGGTTTGAGTATGGGACGGTGATAATAATGTCTGAATTTAATTTAAAGAAAGCTCGTAACACTCACAAAAATGCACCATCTGACTTAGAAGGGCGATTGTGGATGGGCGACGAACTATGTGCTGTTGTGGATGCTCTTTCAGATGCATGTGATGAAATTGAGAGGCTTCAGAATGCCTTAATTGAAGAGCGTGCTAGCAAGAAAATAAGCCTATTCTGTAATTGTGAGAAGTGTTGGCCGTTAGGTAGTCCCAAACCCGAGTCAAGAGTTAAGGCAGAAGAAAAAGCAAGACAAGAAGCCAGAGATTCACTTCATAAAGAGGGTGTACTATGAGCCTAAAAGAACTACAAGAGGAACTGTCCAAGAAAGACCAAGAGATCAAGCGACTCCTAGATCTTGGAATGTCCTCTTTGGATTTCTATGTCAGAGCCACCGAGATGCGGCATAGAAATTTTAATGCCATTTGTGATGTAACTTTAGAAGTTATAAACGAGTGCGAAACGCAAGGCGTCTACATCAAGAATCTTGAGCAACAATTAGCCGAGCAACGAACATATATTAATACTCTCGAGGAAGCCTGGGTAATTGCCGATGGAAATGTCCTAAGTTTGTTCCGAGATCATCTGAAACTTGATCAAGTGCCAAAAGAAAAGAAAGAAAAATATATGAAAGAAGCCCGGAAAGTTGTGGAAAAACTAAGAAAATTATAGAGGGATTTGAATGACTATCCTAACCGAATTACCAAGAGGAGTTCCAAGTGAATATTATATAATTACTCTTGGTTACAAAGAATTTTATTGCGACAAAGAAGGAATAATCCAAGTGATGTCCGAGAACTTTGATCTGGGACATCCTGCCTACCGATCTCAGTGGAATATAAAGAAGTTTGATAGAGAAAGACTTACATTAACAGAGGTTTCAGTAGCAGAAGTTGCTAGATTTGTGCATGAAGCAACTAAAATATACTTGAAAAGAATTGTGGATAATTTTACTAGCAATAAAGGAGGAATTTAATATAAAATATATAATACTTTTTATATTAATTATATTGTCTATTAATAATGTTTCTTGTACGTCCGATATTAATGACCTCACATGGTCAATTAATCATAAGGTACAATTTGCCCAATGTCAACGATGTGATACTTGGGAAGGGAATATTATAGATTCATATTATCAAATGGTATTAATTAAATATGAAAATGGTCAAGAACATTGGCTTAATTTTGCATTAGTCATAAGCATGGACGATCTTAAAAATGAGGTAAAATAAATGTCGGAATCCATCTTACAGGAAGCCCGGGAACTAGCCGAGGAATTAGAAGACGGTGACAACGATTACGGAGAGGAGCGCAGAATCCTGCTAGGTTTATGTGATCTTGTTGCTGAGTGGAAGGCAGTTGCAGTACAATTAAAATTTGAAGATTTAGAAGAGGAACGTTACGTTACTAATAGCAGTTGTAATTCGCTTGAATATGATAACAGAACGGATTCCGATCTTAAAAATGAAGCACTCACTGTGCTGGGAACTGAACTATCCAATTGGAAGAAAATTGACCAAGCAGAGAAAGACGCCCTTACCTTAGCCATTGGCACTATGAAAAGTGAGGCTGAGTTACTCGATCAAATGGAACGCATGAACTTAGGAGAGACCCGCGCCAATATTAATAGCCTTTTGGACGCAATTGAGGTATTGAAGAGGTTAAAAGAATAATGTCGCTTGACGAATCTGAATGTGAGTTGGGATTGACCGTCCAATATGGTAATGGAGTGAATTATTCCGGTCTAACAGGTTTTATTTCGAGACTAAATATAGACGTAGATATATTTATAAATAGCACAACAATGTTACCAATTGTCAATCGATACTTTGTGCAGGTAATGGCACGTGACGGTTATCCTTATGTTGTGGATGTTAAGTATTTGAATAAATATAAGAGGAATTATGTCCCTACTGATATTTCCGTTGGTATGTCCGTGCGATATACCTACTCTAGAGAGTGTGGATTTATCAAGAATAATAATATTCTAACAGAGAATTTATTTGATGGTCACAAGATTTATGGAATTCACGTGGTAATGTGCAATGGAGAAAGTTGGTGTATTGATTCTGATTATTTGGTAAAAATTAAATAATAAATTTTTAATATAATAACAAATAAAATAATTTTTATTTTCTTTCTGGTATATATTTCTCTAAGTTACTTATGTGTTGGAGGACAGTCCGGCCATTAACAAATGCTACCAGAGTGCGATATTCTGGATAGTAGTAACTTTCTAATATTCCATTCACTATGATGCCAGGACCATTACAAATATGGTAGACGGACATGCCTTTCTGGATTTCATGTGGTTTCATGTTAGTACTCCTCTCGATGGATATTAGGTCGATACCTCTCAAGCAAATCCAGAAATGCTTCATATATGATGTCATTACTGGAACATACCTTGATTAAATCTCTGTAATCATGCCTTATGGTGACATCTATTATTATACCTGGCATATATTTTCTAGTATGGTAAACTGCTATACCTAATCGAACTTCACTGGGTTGCACGGCGACTCCTTTTATAAGGAATAAGGCTCGTGACGATAGCATTGTATTCTCTACCACTACAAAGAGTAATTCCTATGTATATTTTATCGACTCCCGAAAGCGGTAAACGATTCTTATCTCTGACTATTCCATCCATTCTTAATTTGATGTGATAGATGGGCATCCCGGTTTCGATTTCTTCTGGTTTCATGTCTGCCTCCTGACATAAGGTATTACATAGGCTGTGCTTGCCCAGAATAACTGTCCATTTTGAAAAAGTATTTGGTAGGGTACTCCTTTATGGTGTCCTGGAGTAGAGCATTCAGGATCTATTTTGACCAATATGCCGGACTGTCCTGCTACAGGATGTCTACTTGAATATCTTAGAAATTTTTCCCAATCTATGGATACTGTTTGCCCAACTTCAAAATTCATATTGTTCACTTCCCATGCGGGTTTTTGGATAAAGACTTTCCTTGTGCCAGGCTGTTTACACATTGTAGGCTATAAGCATCTCGTCTTGGTTTTAATTTTAGAGTTTGTCCAACAACTTTTTCTGACAAGTTTATCCCCTCCTTATTGTATCCATTCGGTTCTTATGACAATTTCTGCACCACTTCTCGTGATAATATCAATAAACTCTGGATTATTTGGTGATAAATAACTTGGTATATGAGAGACTATCCCGGAGATATCTTCACCGAATCCTGTAACGAGTGACTGCCTCTGCATATCGAATGTGTAATATCTAGTGATGCCATCTTGCTGTAATTTGACTGCTTGACTTACTTCCATATAATGAACCTCGAATTAGTTTTAGGTTAGTCGGTTTATATACTTTTTGGTTAGTAGTATATAAAAAAAATAAAACGTAAAAAAGGTCTTAATCTAAGTCATACGTGAACAGTTTTAATTCACCAAATTTTATAGGTCTCGCAATGATAGCAGAAGGACCTCCGCATCCAAAGTACGATGACTCAAATAACTTATCATGGCTTTCCTCGTCTTCTTTGTTCTCCTCATCATGACCAAATACCGGACTGTCTTCGTCTACTTCCCATACAAGGACACGTTCCTTGTTATCAGAGCCAAATGTAATCTCATTCAGTTCAACTTCTTTAGGTCTACTTCCAATGATTTCAGTTAAAGTTTTTCTAGTAGTTAATAGGTCCTTGAATACTGTAATTGGTACGACCACTGAGTTGTCTCCATTAGCAAATACAATCACGCAATCTTTGTCTTTTATTACCATATTTCACACCTCATTGTTTTAACAATAAATAATAGTACTTGATAGTATTTATAACTTACGCTAACTTGCTCGTAAAACCCCAATTTTGACCTTCCAATATGATTAATTATTCTCTCTTCAAGGTGAATCTTTTTGGCGATACTTTCTGCTTCCAATCATGTTTTAAGGAAGAAGCCTCTTTCTTCTGTTAATAATAACTTGCCTACGCCAGCTATTTCTAACGTTGGCCAAGATACTGCGTCCCTGCTTAATTTGGTTACGGGCAAGCGTAAGGGAAAAGGCGGTAAGTCAGGTCCTATAGGCTCAGCCTTCCCAAATGTAAATACCTTTTTTTCTGGTCGACGAATTGACGTAAAGCTTTTGGAACAGACGGCCCGGGCACCACCTATCGCAAGGTCACTCTGGCAACTCCAGTTAATAGCATTCCCTTGGTTCAAATTCAAGATTGTGCCGCCTGCTGGACAAGAACTAGACGAGGAAGAAGTTAAAAAGATTGAGCCCAAACTAGAGGAACTTGATCGACGGATTAATACAACCATATTGTGCGCCCAAGCAATGTACGATATTGTAACGTATGGTTCTGCTATATTTGAGATTACTTGGAAAGAAGACGAGGATGGCTATATTGTACCGGATGTCGTGCAAAGGCTTCCGGCAGCTAGTTTCCGACAAGCTCCTCCCCAAGTAATCGGAAACAAGTATAAATATGCCGTTGGCAACATTCTCAAGGGCATTGTTTATGATAAGGTTGACCATGTCCAATCCTACTGGCAATTACAAAATCCCTATGGCAGTACAGGGCTACCCGTTGAGATCCCAGCCGAGCAAGTCATCCATGTGAAAGATGCTCGTTCTCAATTCGTGGATGGCGAGCCCTATCTTATAGGCATTACAAGCACAATTGCTCAGTTAGAACAAGTACGCAAGAGCCTGATGCAGACTGTCATACGGGTAGGTAAGCCCAGACAGACCGCAAAGGTCGGAATCCCGCCAGAGTATCTTAAGGCCCTGGAAGTCAACCAGATTCCCGTAAGCGTTTCATCGGCTATCCCAGGTGCAATGAATACACCTGCTGATATAATGTTGACTGACCTATGGGACTATGCTCGTATGATTGTTGAGGGACAATCTTCGGACCAAGCAGTAGCAGTGCCAGCTGGTATCGATTTGACTTGGGAGAGACCTGCTGTTGCATTAAATCCCATTGAAATTGACCAGTACCTCATTAAGGAAGCCATCAGTCATATTTTTCCAAGGGATATTTTAGAAGTCGCTTCGCAAGCTATATCGACATCTAGTGCGCCTCTTTTGGAACTTCTCAAAATGATGGTCCAGGGCTGGCAAGCACTGTGCAGTGTAAAGTTTGAGAATGAGTTGTGGACCAAGTTCCTTGCGCTGAATGGATACGAGAATTATAGGATAACCTTAGAATGGTCGGACCTTATTCCACCTGACGACCAAAAGCAAACAGCAGTAACCCTTCAGAAGTTTGATCGCCATGTCATGACCCTGAATGAGGCGCGTTCCGAGATGGGATTACCTCCCTTAGAAGATGCCCCGTGGATGGATGGACTAACCGATCGTGAAATCCTTGAGAAAGAACTAACCCTTTGGAAGGCACCACAAGCAGCACAACAGCCCGGTATGGATATGGGAGGCTTTGGTCAAGACATGAGCGGCTTTGGTGAAGAGAATGTTCCAACCGAGGAAGTTCCAATTGAAGGAGAAGAATCCAGTGATGAAGATAGTACCTTGTCAGAAGCCGATGCACTACTGAGCGAACTGGAAGGTCAGGAATATGTATAAGATTAGCAGGAAGAAAGGACAAGTCTATGAACTTGATTCTACCTTGATAAAACTAAACTATCGTTGTCCTTTCGGAGAGTTTGTATCTGGTTCGTATAAGTGCGGCGAGACAAAAGAAGAATCCAAAAAAAATTATGAAAAGTACCAGAAAGAAAAAATAAATAAAGAAGCACCCAAGAAGTTAGAGCGTGCTGGGAAGAATATAGCCAAGGTCACTTCACGTGAAGACCTGAAACCTCATGTAGAAAAGGTCCGTAGCCTAATTGATAAAGTAAAAGCCGAACTTGACGCAGGACAAGTATCCAAAGAAAGTCATAATGCTCTGAAAAGTGCGGTAAAAGAATTACGAAATGCTAAAAAGGGTAATGTTTCTGTCAAAGAAGATGAGCCTAAAATTACCAATAAACAACCAGAAACTATTGATAAAACTTCTAGTAAAATATCAAATTTTAATGATATAAATGATAGTAAATTTTCTTCTACTTTCTCTTTAGTTACACCTGATATAGAAAAAATAACTAACACTATATTCAAAAAATATCCTGGATATGGAGTAGATAAAAATCAATTAAATTCTCTTAAAAAAGATATAAATAAATCTCTGAAAAATAGGATTCCAAATGATAAATTAGAGGATACTATTAATGAATTATTACAGAGTAAGGAACCAAATGGTTTGATAAATTGGCGAAAAGACCTAGAAAAAAGTACTTATTCTGATAAAGAAACAAAATTCTTGGATACATATGCTGAAAAATATAAAACAATAAATGATTTTTTATTTAAAGGAAAAAACAAAACCAGTGCTAAATCTCTTGTGTCTGAGTTAGACAATATAATGAAAAAGTCAGAACTTCCAGCTGATGTTGTTGTATATAGAGGCCTTCCTGCTGATATTGCTAAAAAGATGGGGCTAGATATTAGTGAAGTCGGCACCGAGATAAAAAATAAAGGATTTATGTCAACAACGGTTGATAGGTTCTGGGCCGAAAACTTTACAAACTCGTTTATGGAAACAGGAACAATTTTAGAAATAAAATTAAAGAAAGGACAAAATGCGGCGTATTTAACTCATACTACTGCTGGCAGAACTGAACGGGAAGTCCTTGTTGACCGGAATAAAAAATATAAAGTTTCCTCAATAAGGGAAGAGGAATTTATTGGCCAGTATAGTATTGCGGGTAAAAAAGCAAAAATAATCACACTAGAAATGGTGGAATAATATGATAGAATATTTGGAAAGTGACGAACGGTTCCTTGTTGATCCAGATGAGTTTATTATTACAAAAAAGAAATCAGACGAATCTCAAAAACTTAATATGAACCTAGGAACCTTTTCAACCTCGCAAGACCTCGATAACCAGTTGGATGACATCCTTAAAGGCATAGAACCAAAGGTACTTGCAGCACTTGGCAAGACTAAATATTTTAAAAAAGAAGGCGATCAATAGTGTATAAGTTCATTGGCAAGAAAGGTCAAATGTACATGCTCGAACCCGCCATCATGAAACTTAACTATAATTGCCCTGCTGATGAGAAAAGTGGTGAAGGCCCTGGCTCTTGCAGCAACAAAGAATACAGTAAGCAATTTAACAACGCAGATATTCTCAAGCGTATTAAGTCAGGCGGTAAAATTACTCAAGAAGAACATGACCATGTAATGAAAATTCTATATGGTAAGGAGCCCGAAAAGAAGATTACACCTGTGGAAAAATCCAAGAAAGAATCAGTCCAGAAACCAAGTAAAAAGACACCAAAAACACCTGAACCAACCTTAACTATTCCATCTGGTAGTGGCTTATCAAAGATCAGGGACGACATTAAAAAAGCAGGTGGTGCAGAGAAGTACTTTAAAACATCAGATACCTATTCTAAGGATCAAGAAGAACGTAAGCCAATAGATAGCAAGCAAATGACCAAAATTGTTAGTCTTTATACTACCAAGGACACTTTTAAGACACCCTATAAAGAAGAAAATGGTGTTAAATGGTACAAAACAAGTGATATAGTAGTGGCTAAAGTAGGAAATAAAATTGCAGCGTATGGTTTAGTATCAAGAGATCCCGATGAGAAGGAACCATATACCACGATAGTTGCTGCCACTGATTTTGCTGGAAAAGGTCTTGGTAAACAAGCAATGCTAGAATTTTATGATAACCATCCTGACATGATTAAGAAGACAGGTGGCTTAACTCCAACGGGCAAGAAGGCATATCTCAAAGTTTTGAAGAAAATATCAGGTGAAGAGTAATGCCACTTTCTACAAAACTTACCAGATCAAAAGCAAAGGTAACTAAGAAGCCCGTAACTATTTTACCAAATAAAGTTAAGACTTTACCTAAAATTCCTGTTAAGCAAGTTACTATTATTAAATCTTTTCAAGACAAATTAAATCAAGTAGCCAGCAACATCTCTATAGACACAGAAGACCTTCCAGAAGAACTTCAAGACATTTATGATGATTTTGAAGAGGAAATAAAGCCAGAATTGGTCAAAAAAAATTGGAAAATCTGGGCAGCTATTTTCGCTCCACTTATTTTGCCTGGCTTAGTGCAAGGTATGCGATCTGAACCTAGCGTTAAGCAACCACCTGTCATAATTAAGGGCAAACAACAAGAAGTTATACCTCCCGTTGAGCCCAAATCTATTATAGACTTCTCTAAGCAGTATTTTGAAAATCATGGCTTAGAGTTATGCAAATCTTTAACTGAGACAGATCTTGCCCGTATGAAGCAAGACCTGCAAAACAATTGGGGCAAAGGCGAGGATGCATTTGCAAAAACTTTCCAAGATTCGTATCCTGTTAGCAGGGACCGTTTAGAAACAATATATCGTAGCGAACGGCATATGGCCGAATATCATGGTGTGCTGGAGAGAGCAAGACTTGCTGGACATTCCTATAAGCAATATCGGGCAGTGGGAGATGAAAGAACTTGTGACTTATGCATGTCTTACGATATGGAAATAGTTCCTATAGATGAACCATTTTCAAATGGTGAAATGACGGCCAATAGCCATCCCAATTGTAGGTGCTCTTTAGTAACGCTTACCGATGATGAATATGATGAAGGCGGAGACGAGGAAATTCAGCAAGACGCGTCCTACCTAAATGAGGTAAGTGACTTCATGAAGTTAAATTATAAATGTCCTGAACATAATGGATCTTGGACGTGCGATAAGGAAGAACAAGATGCTGTTTCTGGTTACGTCAGGGCAGAAAATGTTATTATAAATTCTATTTTATCTAATGACTTTAATTTATCCGAAAGTGACCTGAATATAGGAAGAAAAAAAATAAAAGCATTAGATAAAATTTTTAGCAAAGTAGTTCTCCCTGAAAAAGAAATTACTTATCGTGGAATAAGTCAATCTAATATAAAAAATTTACCAGACAATTGGAATAAAATAGGAGATATTGCAAGTACTGGAACATTTTTATCAACTTCTAAAAGCAGAAGTCAAGCAGAAGGTTTTATAACCGGAGGAGTAAATGATAAAAGTATTTTGATAAAACTAGAACTACCAAAAGGGACCAATGCAATACATGTTAGTGATTATGTTCCAAAAACATCTAGTTATGCTTATAGTGTAGATGAAAGCGAAACATTAGTTGGTAGAAATACAAAGTTTAAAGTTATTGATTATAAAGTAGAAAACAGTAAGAACATGGGAGTGTTACATGTTGTTACTTGGCAAGCAATACCAGATAAAATTTCCCAGGATCAATCCTACCTGGATAGTGTTGCTTCTTTCATGAAGTTAAATTACAAATGTGAGTTTAATGGCACTGACAACAAATGCGACCTTTCTGAATTAGAAAATTTTTCTCTAGGAACACCAAAAGTAACAAAACCCGTGACAATTAGTCCAACTCAATTTATTGAAACTGACCTCACTAAACTAACGGATAAATCACTAACTAAAAACATAACTGACCTTGTCCACAAAACAACAAATGACATTCCAGAAATTCACGGGATACCATTCACGGTTCAAGTTCTTTCTGGAAAAGAATTTCGACTCAAATCAGGAAGCCTACAGGATGATTCTTCATATGCTGCTCACGATACAGGTAAGTTATACCTAAATGAAGAATTCTTTAATAATAAGGGTAAGGCCGAGAAATATCTTAAAAAAGATGAGTTGTCTGGCTTTCATCCAACGGGATGTAACACGTTAGAAAGCATAATCTCGCATGAAATGGGTCACATAGTCTTCACTAGATTAAATGAAACCGTAAGTGACAAATCCATTGAGATTGATAATATTATAAGAAAATCTTATGAAAGTGGTGAATTAGGTAAGGTAAGTCGCTATGCAGAATTAAGTGCTAAGGAAGGCGACTTCAAAGAAGCCGAAGCAGAAATATTTGCATCTATTTATCATACACCAGAAAAGGATCAGGAACCAGTAGTAAAGACAATTGCTAAAATATTAAAAACAAATAGTATGAAGTATAATACTCTAATTGAAGCAGCAGACTTTATTAAATTAAACTATAACTGTCCAAATTCTGAGAAGGTCGGGGAAGGTCCAGGCTCATGTTCTGGTAAGAAGACAAAAAATCCTACTAAAAAGTCAGGGCAAACCACTCAACGTGCCTGGCATACTGGTATGCAAGATGTCGGCGATAACTGGTACTCAATTCGTTCAGATCGAGAAGAAAAGCAGCAAGATGGCAGGCATGTCACCCTCAATAAGGTGCAACTTTTTCGTGATGGTGAACTACAAGACTACTGGCAAGTAGAACCAAACCCTGGCGGTAAAGGCGCAGGCTCCTTTGAGCACGATATAACAAGCACTTTCAAAAATAAAGATGATGCCAGAAAACAAGCCGATCGATACCTCACTGGTGAGTTAAAGGCCCTAGACTATTACGAAAAAAAAGCCGAGCGTGACATAACAGACCTTGGTTTGGATCCTAAAAAAGTCCAGGAACTTTCTGAATATACTGATAAGGAATTTAAACGCCTTAATATCCAGAAAGATTCTGCTAGGATGAAAGAACTTGCTGGATATCATGGTACCGGATTTCTTAAAATAAACAAGGAATTAAGATCTGGACAAGTCAGTCAGGAAACCAAGGAGAAAGTGACCTTTCTGGATGATGTCCTAAATAGTGCAAGGTTACCCGATGATATGGTATTGTTTAGAGGCGTCCAACCATATAAAGAATTAAAGCAAGGTGATATCTTACAAGAACCAGGCTTTATGTCTACATCCCTAAGTGAGGTTAAGGCTAGAGAATTCGGTATAGAGGGTTCACTCGGTACTGAGAGTCATAAATCCGCTACCATATTTGAAATTCATGTTTCGAAAGGGTTAAATGGACTATTCCTGGATAGTGCTAGCCATATAGGAGAAGCCGAGGTACTTTTATCAAGAGGACTCCAATTCAAAGTGCTGGATGTCAAAGTTGAGCGGGATGACAGTCAACCATATAGCAAAAAGGAATATAACAAAATCATAGTGGAACCAATTAAACAAAAGCAAGATAGTGCTTACTTAAATGAAGTCGCAGAATTTATAAAACTAAATACAAATCCAAATCGGGATGCGTTAGGCCGCTTCGCGAAGTCTTCTAGTAGCAAGACCATAACAAGTGTTGTCCAGAAAAGTGGTGTAGGTTCGCCTGGATTTGTCTTGCCTAAGGGTGTTCATAAAAACAAAGTGTATTCTTCCAGCAGTGTTAAGACTGGCTTGGGCTTTCCGGTTGCGCCTTTGGACTTATGTTATGACGGTTCAAAAAGTGTAGCTGCTTCTCTTAAGGCAAAAGGTTTCAAAATTAAATTTGGCTATAGGTC
>Ga0153915_10001382_pt1 | contig 22233 bp, 18 predicted proteins | sample Opewatmetagenome_2_FD_107003 | JGI IMG/M metagenome (GOLD analysis project Ga0153915, IMG submission 107003) | Freshwater wetland microbial communities from Ohio, USA - Open water 3 Core 3 Depth 3 metaG | ecosystem: Environmental > Aquatic > Freshwater > Wetlands | place: USA: Ohio, Lake Erie...
CCGAAAAGGCCGCGGACGGCGCCGGCCCGGAGAAACATTTGCCCTCGCGTCTGCGTAAGAAGCTTGACGAAGGAGTAATGGAATGAAGAGGTTCCCGATCGGGTTCGCGGCCCGCGCCGCCGCAGCAGCGATCTGCCTGTCGGCGCTTTCGGGGGCCGCGGCAGGCCAGGAGAAACCCGTCGTCTCGGCGCGGCCCGGCCAGCGGACGGCTCGCGAGCTGCCCCCGGCGACCCAGGCGGGCATCCCGCTGAGTCTCGACCAGGCAATCGGCCTGGCGCTCGCCAACAACCAGGACTTGAACGTCACCGTCAACGCCGCCGAGTCCACGCGGTTCTCCCTGCTCGGGACACTCGGGATCTACGATCCTCTCGCCAGCGCCACGATGTCGCGCGCCCACACCGAGCAGCCCGCGACCTCGCAGCTCGTGGGAGCGCAGGTCAACACGATCGACACCTTCGACGCGCGCGCCCAGATCTCCCAGCTCGTTCCGACGGGGGGAGTCTTCGCGCTCGGTTTCACGGCCAACAAGACCGACACGAACTCTTCGTTCGCCTTCGTCAATCCCTCCTACTCCTCGGCTCTCCAGATCTCGCTGAATCAGCCCCTGCTGCGCAACTTCGGCCCCCGTCCGACCACCTGGCTGATCCGGATCGCCCGCAACACGCAGGACTCGGCGTACGAGGGCTTCGTGCGAAGCGTGCAGTCCATGGTCAACTCCGTCGAGCAAGCCTACTGGGACCTCGTCTACGCGCTGCAGAACCTCGAGGTGAAGAAGGAGTCGCTCCGGATCGCGCAGGACCTGAATCGGATCACGCGCATCAAGATCGACGTCGGCTCTCTCGCGCCGATCGAGATCACCCAGACCGAGGTCGGCATCGCGACCGCCGAGCAGGACATCATCACGGCCGAGGGGCTGATCGGCGATGCGCAGGACCGCCTGGTGCGCCAGTTGAACGTGGACCCGGCGCAGTGGAAGGCTGCGCCCATCGTTCCGACCGACCAGGTGCGCGGGGAAGACGTCCAGATCCAGCTCGAGGAAGGGACCCGGACCGCGATTGCGCGCCGGCCGGAAGTCCTGTCCGCCGCGTACACCGTCGAATCGGACCGGATCCGGTACGACTACTACGCCAATCAGGTCATGCCGGCGCTCAATCTGGTGGGGAGCTACGGCAATCCGGGCATCGGGGGGACGACACGCGACCCGGAAACCGGCGCCATCGTCTCGACCGGGGACTTCGGCGACGCGTTCCGGCAGGTCACCGACCGCAAGTTCAAGAACTGGTCGATCGGCCTGAACTTCTCCTTCCCGATCCTGAACCGGGCTGCCCGGGGGGCTTACGGCGCGGCGAAATACACACTGGAGTCCGACCGGGCATTTCTGACGACGACCGAGCAGAACGTTGTCCTGGAGGTGCGCGCGGCGGCGCGGGCGATCGACACCGCGCGGCGCTCGATCGTCGCGGCGCAGAAGGGAAGAGAGCTCGCGGAGAAAAACCTCGACGCCGTCAAGAAGAAATACGATAACGGCATGTCCACCTCCTTCGAGGTGACGCAGATCCAGCGCGATCTTTCCGCCGCGCGCACGACGGAGCTGCAGGCGCTCGCCGTCTACAGGAAGGCGCTGGCGGCGTACCACTTCGCGACCGCCGACATCCTCGACTGGAAGGGGATCCAGGTCGAGGGCCTGCCGGAAATGACCGCGCCCCCCGTGACCGACGTCCGGCCCGGAGGGCGTTAGCCGGTGGCAGAACCGGGAACCTCGCTTCCGCCCCCTTTCGATGCCGGCCCCGGCGTCTCGGCCGTCGGCCGGATTCCCGGAGTCTTCTTCTCGCCTGTCCGGACGTTCGATTCGATCGCCAGGCGGCCGACCTGGCTTGCGCCGCTGCTGCTCTGGACGCTGGTGTCCCTCGCCGTGACCTGGGTTCTCCTGCCGAAGATCGACTACGAGCGGCTGACCCGGCAGGCCATGCAGCGGCGGGGGCAGACCGTCTCGGAAGACCGGCTCGCGTCGATCACCGGGCAACAGAAGAAGTTCGGCGCCATTTTCGGATGGGTCGCCGGGGGGGCCGCGCCGGCCGTGATCAGCCTCCTCGTCGCTGTCGTGCTCTGGGGGGCCTTCAAGGCCTTCGGCTGGGACCTCAAGTTTCCCCAGTCCTTCGGCGTCGCGACGCATGCTTTCCTGCCTGGGGTTCTCAAGGCCCTGTTCCTGATGCTCCTGATCACGAGGCAGGAGACAGTCGATCCTCAGGCGCTGGGAGACCTGCTGCGCTCGAACCTGGGCTTCCTGGTGGAGAGCGACTCCTCGAAGGCGCTGCATTCCCTGCTCCAGTCCTTCGACGTCTTCTCGCTCTGGTCGCTTGTTATCTTCGTCATCGGCTTCGCGGCGGCGGCGAGGATCAAGCGCGGCGCGGCTGCGGGCGTCATCGTGACGCTGTGGCTTCTTGCCGTGGCGATCGGCGTCGGCTGGAGGATGATCTTCTGAGGCGCCCATGCTGATCGACATCCGCGACATCACCAAGGTCTACGAGATGGGGGAGGAAAAAGTCCACGCCCTGTCGGGCGTCACCCTGGGCGTCGATCGGGGAGAGTACGTGGCGATCATGGGTCCGTCCGGCTCGGGCAAGTCGACGCTCATGAACCTGATCGGCTGCCTCGACACGCCTACGTCGGGCTCCTACGTCTTGAACGGCCGGGAAGTGGCGCGGATGACCGATGACGAGCTCGCCGCGATCCGCAACCAGGAGATCGGCTTCGTCTTCCAGACGTTCAATCTCCTCCCGCGGACAACGGCCCTGCAGCAGGTCGAGCTGCCCCTCGTCTATTCCGGCCTCTCGCGCCGTGAGAGGCGCGAGCGCGCGGCGCGGGCGCTCGAGGCCGTCGGGCTTGCGGACAGGATGAACCACCACCCCAACGAGATGTCGGGAGGCCAGCGCCAGCGCGTCGCCATCGCGCGCGCCCTGGTCAACAATCCTTCCATCCTCCTCGCCGACGAGCCGACCGGGAATCTGGACTCCCAGACGGGGGCGGAGATCATGACCCTCTTCGACGACTTGAATGCGCGCGGCAACACGATCGTGCTCGTGACCCACGAAGAAGACATCGCCGCGCATGCCCGGCGGATCGTCCGGCTGCTCGACGGCAAGGTCCGCGACGACGGCCCCAACACTCGTCCGGCCCCCCGGGTCAGCTCCGCCGTCCCGGCCCGCTGAAGTCCCGCTACTCCGGGTCGCCGCGGGGACGGCTGCCTGCCTCCGCGCGCCCGGGCCCCTCCCTCACGGCGCGGATGGCTCGAGGACGAGAGTCTTCAGCGGACCTTCGCCGATCGTGACGTAGCGCCCGTCGCGCCAGAGCGGAAGGAAATTCCGGTAGCGGCGGTCGAAGACGTTGCCGGACTGGCCTGTCGTCTGGACGTAGAGGCCGTGCTCGAGGTCCGAGAGGTCCAGGATCTGGCGGTAGCTTGGACCGTCGGTCATGAGGAACGAGCCGTCGCGGCGGTAGGCGCCGACGTTCACGGTCGAAGCGTCTCCTCCGGCGCCGGTCTCGAGGCTGAAGACGGCGCGCAGGACCGGGACACGGTCGAAGACTCCGTGGGGAAACCGCGCGCGGTGGAGGCGCTCCCACTTCCAGCGGCGGGGATTCTCGCCGAGCTTCTGTTCGAGGAGGGTAACGGCCCGCGAGAGCGTGGAGGTCTTGATGTCCGCGCACGTCTCCTTCCGCGGCGTCCGCGCGTCGTCGCACCAGGAGGCGTCCGAACGCAAGGCGTTCACGAGGAACCGCGAGCGAACGCTGCCGGCCGGCGTGTCTTTCAACTCATCCTGCGGCATCTCCGACAGCCGCGCGTACCAGGCGGCGTAGATCGAGGCAGCGACCGAACCGGGGGAAAACTCCCGGTTCCAGCTCTTCAGCCTCTCCAGGGCTCGGGCCGGCGTCGCCCCGCCCGGGCGGGTGTCGAGGAGAAGCGGCAGCAGGTCCGCAGCCTGGAGAGAGACCCGGTCGAGCTGGATCTCCGCCACGTCTTCCGGACCCAGAACCGGGCGGGAGAGGATCCTCTCGGTGATCCTGCGAGCCCGGTAAGGCTCCGGCCAGTCGCGCGTGATCGGATAGGGGTACCGGTCGGAGACGACCCGGTTGTTGGCCGTGACGAGGAAACCGCGCGGGGGATCCAGGACACGGGGAAGGCGCTCGAACGGGATGTAGCCGGCCCAGTCGTCCTCGCCGGTCCCCGTCACGGGAAGGAGGCCGTCCGCGCGGGGCCGGATCGGGACGTCCCCGCAGGCGGTATAGCCGATGTGCCCGTCGACGTCCGCGTACACGAGGTTCTGCGCCGGCGAGCGCAGGAGCGAGGCGGCCGAAAGGAACTCCGCCCAATCGCCCGCGGTGGCCATGCCGAGAAAGGCCTCGGTCGTCGAATCCGACGGATCGAGGCCGGTCCACCGGAGCGCCACCGCCGGATTTCCGAGCTTCTTCGCGCCTTCCAGGATGTCCGTGACGATGGGTCCGTGGACCGAGGAGCGGACCTCGAAGGCGACATCGCGTCCTCCGCGTACGCGGATCGTCTCCGCGCGGGCCCGGAAAGGGCGCCAGGCGCCGGCGTGGAAGTAGCGCCCGGGATCCTTCGGATCGGTTCGCTCCAGGTAGAGGTCCTGGACGTCGGGCTCGAGGCTCGTCAGCCCCCAGGCGATCCGGGCGTTATGGCCGATGATGACGCTGGGAAGACCGGGCAGGGTCGCGCCGGCCACCGAGAGGCCGGGGGCTTCGAGGCGCGCCAGGTACCACACCGAGGGGGTGCGGAACCCCAGATGCGGATCGTTGGCGAGGAGCGGCCGCCCCGACTTCGTGCGCGATCCGGCGAGGACCCAGGAATTGCTCCCCGCCGTTTCGCCGCCAAGCCCGAAGGTGTCGAGCCGGGCGAATCGTTCCTCGAGCTGCGACCAGGGCGCGTCCCGCAACCGGGATCTCGCGATGTCGGGCTCCGGCGGGACCGGATCCGCGGCCCGCGATCCGGGATCCGAAAGTGTTTTCCACTCGCCGTCCTGGAGGATCGTCGGTTCCGCCGGCACCTCGGGGAGGAGCTCCTCGGCCCGCTCGGGGCCCACAGCGGCGGCGAACCGGGCCCGCCGGATCTCGTTGGCGGCGTTGACCGAGGCGAGGTCCCAGGCCATGACCTTGGCCCAGGCGAGGCATTCAACGGGATCGAACGGCTCGGGCTCGACACGCAGCAGGCGCAGCTCGATCGGACGGGATGCGGAGGTCGCGAGGAACTGGTTGGCGCCGGCGGCGTACGCCTCGAGCTGCGCGCGGGCGGCCGGGGAGAGGCCCGCGAGAGCCTCGGCGGCCGCCCTCCGGAATCCCACCGTCCGCAGGAAGCGGTCCGTCTCGACCAGGCGCCTGCCCAGGATCTCCGCGAGGCGCCCCGAGGCGATGCGGCGCTGGAATTCCATCTGCCAGAGCCGGTCGCGCGCGTGGACGTAGCCCATCCCGAAAAAGGCCTCGGAGGGACTGCCCGCGCGAACCGTGACGATCCCGTGCGCGTCGGTCTCGATGCGGACTCTCGCCGAAATCCCCGAGACGCGCACCGCGCCTTCCTCGCGCGGAAACGTCGACCGCACGACCGCGGTGCACACGATCGCCGCGACGGCCAGCAGGGCGACCAGAACCGCGAGCGCCATCCGCCGGCGCGCGGGATTTCTCAGCGCGGCGGCTCCGCTTTTTTCGCCCTGGAAGGACGCGGCGCGAGCGGCTCGAGGATCCGCGAGAGGAGGTCCGGCTTGCCGGCGACCCTCTCCAGGCGCGGATACCTCTCCGGACCCGCGTACTCGAGACGAACGGTCTTGAAGAACTCGCCGTTCTCGACGAGCAGCTCGACGGGCCGCGTCCGAGAACGCTTGATCGCGTCGCGGAGAATCTCCCGGCTCCAGCGCCGGCCGTTGACGGCCACGAGCCTCATTCCCGGACCGATTCCGGCGAGCGCGGCGGGAGATTCCGGTATCACGTCGGGAATCGTTCCGTCCTGCTGCACGGAGATGCCGATCGAGTAGCGCACGTCGGTGACCTTGCGAACTTCCTCGGCGGACCTCTGCATCTGCGGGATCTCCTCGGAGTAAGCGAGCTTCCAGCCGCCGGCTTCGATCCCGGCCAGCGGCGCCCCGGGACCGGTCCGGTCGAGGCGGCTTCTCCAGAAGGTCCTCCAATCGTAGGGGGCGATCTCGTTGAGCGCCGCCACGACGTCGTCGAACGTGTACGGCGCGATCTTCGGAGGGCCGCTCGCCCCGCCGTGAAAGAGACGGCAGAAGTCATCGAGGCTCTTCCGGCCTCTGGTCTCGCGCCGGATGGCCGTGTCGGCCTCGAGCCAGAGCAGTTCGCTCTCCGGGTAGAAGTCCACACCCCGCCTCCAGGAGTACCAGTCCGAGCGGGCGCCATACAGGATCTGCGCCGCGACCGCCGTGTCCTCGAGCGACCGCCAGACGCGCCCTCTCTGATGGTCCATCTCGGCGGCGGTCAGGGCCAGCGACTCGCGATACAGCTCGGGAGAGAGAAGCCCGCTTCTCGCCGCCAGGATCTGCCCGAGGTACTCGGTCAGTCCTTCGTAGACCCACAGGAGGCCGCCCCGCATCGGCTCGGAGAAGCTCCCGACCGCGAGATCCGCCGGCCTCCGGTACTTGCCGTTCCAGGAATGCGTCATCTCGTGCGGGAGGAGCCCCGCCATCAACCTGCGCCGATCCGAATCGATGAGCGATCTCTCGTCCACCCGGTCATCGCTCGATTCGTGGTGCTCGAGCCCGAAGTGCGCGGTGTGATCGGAGAGCGTGAGCAGGAAGTCGTAGTGGCGATAGTGCCGCGCGCCGAAGAGCGCTCCGGTCTCGGCGACGAGGGCGCGGTACCGCCCCTCGAGGTCCGGGCTCATCTCCAGGGCTTCCTCGCTGTCCGCGGCGATGTCGAGCCGATGGACGGGAGGCTCGGCGGCCAGCGTGACCGAGCGGAAGTGCGCGCCCGCCAGGACGGGTGAATCCACCAGCGTCGTCAGCGAGACCGGCGCGAAGCGGATGCCTCCGGGCGACGGCGGCCCGGCCTCGAGCGCGGTTGCGTATTTCCACCCCTCGGGCAATTTGAGGGACGCGGCGTAGCGGATCTCGTCGGGCTTGCGATCCGCCGGATACAGGAGCACCAGGTTCCAGGAGACCACGGCCAGGTTGGCGGTGGCGGACGAGCCGGAGGAGAACCCGCCGGTCTCGGCTGGAGACAGGTAATCCAGGGAGGCCTCGACGCTTTCAGCCCCGGCGGGGACCTCGGTATGAAAGAGGTACATGTCCGCGGGGTCCCGGCTCCAGGCGAGGGGCCTCCCCGCCGAAGAGAATTTCACGCCCGCCAGGTCCGCAATCGGTCCGGTCGGTCCGTGTTCGCCCGGGATCCACCTGGGATACGCGAGGGTGAGCGGGCCCGGTGCCGCCGGGACCGTCAGCTTCGCGTGAAATATTTTCCGCGGCGCTTCCCTGGCATCCACTTCCAGAGTGATCGGCGGCCCTTCCGCGCCTCGCAGCGACGAGGCGGCGGCGAGGAACAGCAGCCAGGCAAACGAGTGCCATCCAAGGCGATTCCGTGAACCCATTCAAACAACTCTAGCAGCTGGCGTGGAGCCCGCGTTCCCGCCCCAGGTCGCGGCGTAGCGAGCGAAGCCGACGTGTCAGTGGCGTTTCCGGTCTTTCGAATCGGGACTCGCCAGGAAGAGGCCGAGCTGGAGCCGGTCGGTGAATCCGAGCTTCCGAAAGATGGCGGTCAAGTGGGCCTTGACGGTCTTCTCTCCGACCGCCAGTCGCGCGGCGATGTCTCGGTTGCTCGCGCCGGCTCCGATGAGCCGCGCGATCTCCCGCTCCCGCGGCGTCAGGAGCGCCAGGCGGCGGTCGGGTCGCAGGCGTATCCCCGGCGGTTCCCCCGGGGGGGTCGCGCATCGCTCGACGACGAGAGGAATCAGCCGGCGCTCGGCCCAGATCTCTCCGTCGTGGACTTTCAGGACCGCCTTGCGCAGCAGCGCCGCGTCGAGGTCCTTCGCGCAGTAGCCCCTGGCCCCAGCCCTGAACCCCGAGACGCCCTCCTCGTCGCTGGGCTGGCCGGAGAGCAGGATGATCCGGCTCTTCCGGCCGATACGCCGGATCACGGAGAGGTCTGTGAGCCCGCTCGCCGAGAGCAGGTCCATGTCGAGGAGCACGACGGAGGGGAGAAGGCTAGAGATCGTTCTGTCCAGCGATTCCCAGTGCGAGACCTCGCGGGTCGGGCAGGTCTCGTTCAAGATTCCCTTGAGCCGGCTCCGGAAGGAGGCGCCCGGGCTCGCGATCAGCGTCAGGCACCCGCCGGCGTCGCCTCCGGGCAGCCCGGTCTCCGGATGCGGAGTGGCGGCAGGCGAGTCCCGAGTGTCCACCTGTTTCTTGGCTCCCGCGCTGATGATGGAGGGCATCGCCCTCCGCGTCCATTGGACAATAGTCTCGAACGAAATGAGCACGAAGAGTTAAACTCGGCGGCGCGCGCGACAAAATGCGCGCGATCGAGGCCGCGCCGGAGTCCCTAAACTGAAGAACGTCCTTTACTTGCACGGCTTCGCCTCTTCTCCCCGCGGAAGGAAGGTCGCGGCCTTGAGGGAGATCCTGCGCCCCCGGGGATTCCGGGTCGTCGCGCCTGATTTGAACATCCCCTCGTTCGAGAAATTGGATTTTCGAGCGATGGCCAGGTTCTCCGCGTGGGAGATGCGAAAACACCTGCCCGCCGTCGTCGTAGGGAGCTCTCTGGGAGCCCTCGTCGCGTTGCAGGCCGGGCAGGCGGTTCCGATCGCGCCTCTGGTCCTGATCGCCCCCGCGCTCGGATTCGGCCGCCGCTGGGTCGATGCGCTGCCTCCGGGTGACGCGGTTGCGTTCTTTCATCACGGCGAAGAGAGAGAGGTCCGGGTGCACCGCCGCTTCTTCGAGGAAATGGCGCGGGTGGAGCCCGACCGCGAGGCTCCCGCCACGCCGGTGACGGTCATCATGGGGCGACAGGACGAGAGCGTCCCCTTCGATCTCGTGCGGGAGGTCTGGAATCGCTGGGAGACGTCGGGAGCGCTCCGCGAAGGCTCTCGCTTCGTCGAGATCCCTGACGGCGATCATGGACTGACGGCTCACGTCGGCCGTATCGCCGACGAGATCCTCGCCGCCGCCGGAGAATCGTGAGTCGCGCGCCCGGGGCTCCGAGCAGGGCCGCTTGCCGCCGGCTCTCGACTAAGATCGCCCCGTGACCCTCGGCGGCATGGGACTCTTCTTGCTCGAGGCCGGGGCGGGAACCGCGTTCCTGCTCCTCTTCTTTCCGATCCGGATTCTGGGCCGGGGTTTCTTCGCTCTCCATGGGGCTCTCGCCTGCGTGTTCGTGGGGCTCGCCGCCCTCGCGCGTCCCGGCGGACTCCAGCCGCCGCTCGCGTGGGCCGCGGCGGCCCTCCTCGGCCTCTACGCGGTCGCCGCGCAGGCCGATCGCGCGCGGGCGGCGTGGCCGCTCCTCGCGGCGGGCTGCGCCGCGGCGCTCCTCGGCCTGGGGAGGGTCGCCCTCGCGGCCCCGCGCCCGCAGGGGGACGCCTGGACTGTGGCCGGCGCGATTCTGGGTGGCCTGTTCTTCGGCGCCGTGCTGCTGACGATGAACCTCGGCCACTGGTACCTGGTCTCGCGTTCTCTTCCCTTCCGGATGCTGGCGCGCGGGGCGGCGCTCTTCGCCGCGCTGGCGGTGGCGCGGGCCGCGCTCCTGGCGGCCGCCGTGGCGGCGGGGGGGAGCCGCGAAGGCCTGGCCTCGCTCCTGTCGCTCGAGAAGGACGCGCTCTTCTTTCTCTTCCGCGTCCTCTGGGGGATCGTCGGCCCCCTGGCCCTCTCCTACTTCATCTGGAAGACGGCGGACATGCGATCCAATCAGGCCGCGACCGGACTCCTCTACGTCGCCCTCATCTTCGTCCTGATCGGCGAGCTTCTTTCCTCCTATCTGACCGTCGCAACGGGGTTCCCCGCCTGAAGACCCGCTACTACTGTCCCGCGTGTATGAGGAGCCGCGAGCACGCGGAGGGAGAGGAAGGAGACTTTTCCTGCGTCAAGTGCGGGCGTCCCTATGCCGTTCGCTGGACAGGAGCGGCGGGAAAGGCGGGGATCGAGCGGTGCGCTCTTTGCGGGGGGCGGGCCTTCTTCCTCCAGAAGGACTTCGACCAGCGCCTGGGCTGCCTCTTCATGGCCCTGTCGCTCGGTGCCGCTCTCTACGCGGGCTGGAAGCTCGGATGGGTCTGGTTCACGCCGGTGCTCCTCGCGACGGTTCTGGTGGATTGGATTGTCGCGGCGCGCGTGCGTCCGGTTACGATCTGTTACCGATGCGACGCCGAGTACCGCGAAGTCCCGCCAAATCCGCGCCACCGGCGGTACGACCCGCACGTGGCCGAGAGGTTCGCCGCGAAAAAGACGGTGCGGCGGATGCGCTGAGGATCCTCGACATCTCCAGGCCGATCGACGAGAAGACGGCCGTCTGGCCGGGAGACGTCCGGTTCCGCTGGCGGTCGACGGCGCGCCTTGTCGACGGATCGCTCTTCGAGTCCACGTGCTTCACGATGAGCGCGCACGTCGGAACGCATGTGGATGCGCCTTCCCACGTGCTTCCCGAGGGGGCCCCGATCGGGCGCGTTCCTCTGGATGCTTTCATCGGCCCGGCGTGTGTCGTGGATCTGCCCGGCCGCGGCGAGATCGGACCCGACGCGCTTCCGCGAGGGACCTTCGCGGCCCCGCGCGTGCTCTTCCGGACCGCAGGAAGGGCCTTTCTGTCGCCACTCGCGGCCGTGCGCCTGGCCGAGAGGGGCGCCGTGCTCGTCGGGACCGACGCCATGTCGATCGATCCCCATGACGCGGCCGACCTACCGGTTCACCGCGCTCTTCTCTCCCGGGGCGTCGCGGTTCTGGAGAACCTCGACCTGTCGCGAGCCGCCCCCGGACAGTACCGGCTGGTCGCCTTACCGATTCTCTTCAAGGAATTGGATGCATCTCCAGTGAGAGCCATATTAATTAGGCAATAGTCTAAGTTTCTATTATTTTATTAGGAGAACTGTGAAATTGGCCATACACATCATTGACCGTCGAGGGTGCACAGTTCCGAATTAAATAATGATTCTCAAGCTTTTCACCTATTTTTATTAGGTAGCACGCCGAGATGCCGGCAACCCCGAAAAAGGAGCTCACGCCGTCTCGCGCCGTACTACGCACCTCGGCGAGGGCGGGAGCGGCGGCTACCTTCGCCGTCGCGACGCTCGCCGGGTTCGCTCCAGCACCCGGCCGGGCCGGCGCCGCGCCGGTTCGGTTGAGCCGATCCGCGGGAGAGACCGCCGATCGGCTGACGACCGCGCCTTCGGGCAGCGTCGAGGAGCACAGTATCGCGAGCAAGCGCTACGGACGCGATCGCCGCGTCTGGGTTTACACGCCGCCCCGCTACGCTGCGGGCTACGGCCCGGGTTACGACCTCCTGGTCGTCCTGGACGGCGCCGTTTACCTCAGCGACATCTCCCTGCCGGCGATCCTCGACAGCCTGCTCGCCGGGGGTAAGGCACCGCCCTTCGTCGCCGTCCTCATCGATAACGGCTCGTCCACGGCGCGGTTGGACGACCTGGCGAATCACGCTCGGTTCGCGGCGTTTCTCGGCGAGGAGGTTCTGGAGTGGGTGCGCCGCCGCTGGACGGTGACCCATGACCCCCGCCGGACAATCGTGGTCGGATCGAGCGCGGGCGGCCTCGCCGCCGCGTACGTCGCCTTCCAGCGCCCCGATCTCTTCGGGAACGTGCTCTCGCAGAGCGGGGCGTTCTGGCGCGGGAACGAGGGATCGAACGACGCGCCCTACGAGTGGCTCACGAGCCGGTATGCCGCATCGCCCAGGAGGGATGTCCGTTTCCTGCTCGAAGTCGGCGAGCTGGAATCGCGGGGCGCGATGGGAGGAGCGGCGCCTTCCATCCTGGAATCGAATCGCCGTTTCAGGGACGCGCTGCGAACAAGGGGATACACCGTTCAATATGCGGAAGTTCCCGGCGGGGTTCACGCGCCCCCGTCCTGGCGAGAGCGCCTGGCGCCCGCGATCGCCGCCCTCGCGGCGCGGAAGTAGAGAAGACCGGATTTACTCGGCGGCGGCTTTCCTCCCGGCGTCGAGGTGGTCGAAGTTCAGGATGGCGTTGAAGACGAGAAAGTAGGTTCCCCGGGTCTCGCCGCGCCAGATCGGGTTGTTGGAGAAGAGGACGAAGTGCCCCTTCTCGACGGGGACGTCCACGACGGCGGGGTGCCGGGCGATCTCCTTGCCGCCTTCGAGAAGTCCCGAGACGAGGAGGTCCTTGCCGTCTCCGTAGCGGAGGACGACGCGCGGCCGCTGCCCGGGAGGGATGACATAAGGGTTGTTGCGCTTCTGCTCGTCAGTCAGCGGCACGGCCTCCCAGGCCTCCGCCTCCGGCTCGTCGGGGGCCTCGGCGAAGGCGCGCCCGGTGGGCCTGTCGGGGTCTTCGGCGGTGCCGCGGCCCGTGGGGCGCTCCTTCTCGTTGGGAGCGCGGCGGCGCGGGATCCGGCCGCCGGCGAGGTCGCTGACGTTGAAGATGGGCCCGTCGAAGGAATAGAGCGGCGGCGCCTCCGCGTAGCCATAGAGGATCGGGCTCGAGCGGTCCACGAACTTCGAACGAACGATGCTGCCGGTCAGCTTGAATTTCTCCGGCCGCGCGACCGAAACGCCGTGCGTCAGGCCGAAGGCGACGGCGAGCTCCGCCGTGTCCATCACGCCCACGACGACGCCGCCGCGGCGCGCGAAATCTCTCAGGCTCTGCAGGCCCGCGTATCCCAGGCCAGGCCGCATGTCCTCGGTCGAGTCTTCCCTGCCGATGTTGGGCGTCAGCGGCGTCGTCTTCCAGGGGAGGGGGTTTCCCCAGAGCGGCATGCCGGCGACGATGGCCTGAGCGCCGCGTCCGACTGGCGGGAAGAGAAGCACGTCGTAGCGTGAGGAGAGGTCCCCGGCCGCCGCGACGGCCTGCGTGCTGAGATAGTCGTAGGGAATTCTCAGGTCATCCAGGGCGAGCCGCCACCATCCTTCATCCTGGGTGGAGAGCCACGTGTGGACGAGCGCGATGCGCGCCGCCCGGACCGGGTGCGCGCGGACCGCGGGGACGGCCGCCAGCACCTGCACCTGGATTCCCAGCTCCGAGGCCGCCTGCCGCATCTCTTCCGCGGGCGCCCCGCGGATCAGGAACGAGCCTTGCGGGAACTTCCGGCCGCCCGCCTCGAAGGACTCCTCCGCCGCCTCGAAGGCCGCGTCGCGGAGACGGTAACGGAGCGTCATGAGAGCCGTGTCCGCGTTGTGGCTCACGGCGAACACGGGCCCCGAGCCCTTCACGCCGCCCGGCGCGCGGACGTCCCCCTCGACGCGTGTCATCGGGACGTCGAGAACCTTCGGGTCCGTCACGCGCGCGACCCTGACGCCGAAGGTCTCGCCGAAGGTCCAGCCGGTGTCGTCGTACGGGCGCTTCTGCGGGTCCTCCGGGCTCCAGTACTGGTAGTCGAGCAGCATGTCCGCGATGCGGCTGTAGGGCTGGTCCATCCGGACGACATAGCTGCCGGCCGGAAAGGACCTCATTACCGGGCCGGCGGGCTTCTCCTTTCCGGCCGGCTTGCCCGGCTCTTTCCCGGCGGAGTCCTTCTCCCCCTCGTCTTCCCTCTTCTTCGGCTTTTTCTTCTTCTCCTCCTGCGCCGAGAAGGCCGCGGTCGCGCGGGAGATCTCGCACCCCTGCGCCTGGAGAATCCGCAGGAGCTCCGCCTGGGCGCCGGCCCTCGGATCGTCGCCGGGGAACACATAGGCCGCCGGCCCCTCGGCCCCCGGTTTCTCGATCGAACGCTTGCTCTTGGCGTAGAAGTTGCGCAGGAACTGCCTTCCGTTCTCGGCGAAGTAATGAAGCGAGGTCAGGAGTCCCGTCTGCTCGTAGTTGTTGTTGTCGCGCTGCGACCACTTGACGCGCGGAAGCGGAGGATTCTGGCGGTACCAGGTCCTGGCGTACTCCTCGGGGCGGAGCGTCCGCTCGAGGGTGTCCGCCCCGGCGTTGCCGAAGGTCTCGTAGAGGCGGGAAATCCCGTTGTGCGTGGCGCCGATGAACATCAGGTAGCTGGGGCTCCACGTGTCGAAGCTCCCGTGCGTGAAGACGCCCGGCATGCCGAACCGCGTCATCTCCTGAACGTTGTTCCAGCCGAGCATCTGCCACTCGTTCGTGAGGATCGGGTCGAGCCACGCGTTGTAGGGGCCGTCCCCGACCGTATTGTCGTAGAGGAAGGGGACAGACTCGTGCAGGTCGTGCAGGAGCGTCGCCTTCTCTTCGAGGAAGGTCTTCAGGATGTTGCGCGTCAACTTCAGAGACAGGCCCATGGCGTCGCGGTTGTTGTCGTGGGCGACGTACTTGCCCCAGTAGACCAGCGGCGGCCAGTTCTCGTTGGGGTGCGCTCGGTGCCAGTTGTAGATGTCCACCTGGCGGTCGCGGCCGTCGGCCTCGACAACCGGCGTGATCAAAGTGATGACGTTGTCGCGGATGAACTTCACGTACGGGCTCTCGTCCACGGCGAGCCGGTAGGCGAGCTCCATGAGCGCGGTGGGCGCGCCGGTCTCCGGCGAATGGATCGTGCCGGTGATGTAATAGACGGGGACGGACTGCGCGACGAGCCTCCCGGCTTCCTCATCGTCCATCCGGAGGGTGCGAGGGTCGGCGAGCCTGGCCAGGCGCCGGCGGTTCTCCTCCATCCGAGAGAGGAGGTCTTCCGAGGCGACCGCGACGACGATCATCTCGCGCCCCTCCTCGGTCGCGCCGATCGAGCGGACTCGGACCCGTGGGGTGGCCGCCTCGAGCATCCGCATGTACCGATACACCTCCGCGGAGTAGGGGAGCTTCCCCGGCGCTCCGGCCACGTCTCCCAGGACGGCCTTCGGCGTCGGGATCCTGTCGGACGCCGGCAGGTAGTCCACCAGCGGCGAGAGGAAGAAGGCCTCGGTCGTGTACTCCCGGATCTTCTTCGTGTACTCCTCGTCGATCTTCTGGGCCGGGTCGCGCGCCGGAGTCGAGGCGTCCACCGCCGCCGCCAGAAGCAGTAGTCTCAACAGCAGTGTCATGCCTCTTCCCTCCAGGAACGACCGAGGACAGAGGACTGACGACCGACGATTCTGACGACCTTCACCTCGATGTCCACAGGATCAAGGCTTCAACCCGTCGAGTCCTCGGTCCCGAGTCCTCAGTCCTCCGTCGGCCGAGATTCTCTCTCTCACGCGTGCGCCTTCCTCGCCGGGCGGGCCGGAATGTAGAACGCGAGGGTCTCGAGGTGGATCCTCAGGTCCACGTTCTTGACCCGGACGCCGGCCGGAGGGTTCAGCCGCACGGGGGCGAAGTTCAGGATCGCCCTGAGCCCCGCCGCGAGGCAGCGCTGCGCGACCGAGGCGGCGGAAGACGCGGGCACGGCGAGGACGCCGATCTCGATCCCCTCGCGCGCGACGACCCCGGCGAGGTCCGCGACGTCGCGGACGGCCACGCCCGTCCGCGTCCTCGTCCCGATCTTTGCCGGGTCGTCGTCGAAGAGGGCGGCGATCGAGAATCCATCCGACCGGAATCCACCGTAGTCCGCGAGGGCCTGGCCGAGGTGCCCGGCCCCGACGATTGCGACCCGCCGGGTACGGTCGAGGCCGAGAATGGCCCTCACGTGATTCTTCAGCCGCGAGACCTCGTAGCCGACGCCGCGGACTCCGAATTCCCCGAACGTCGCGAGGTCCTTTCGGATCTGCGCCGAGTTCAGGTCGAAGCGGCGGGCGAAGTCTCCGGACGAGACGTGAAGGACGCCTTCGGCTTCGAGCGCCGCCAGGCAGCGGACGTAGATCGAGAGGCGCGTCGCCGTGAACTCGGACACGGAGCGGCGGTCGGAGGCGGGGCGGTGGCGGGCGGGGTCGTCGCCGCGGCGCCGGCCGGCGGCCCCGCCCATCCTCGCCGAAGCTCCGGCGCGCGGGCCCGGCCACTCCCCGAGCGGGAAGCGGAGCGAACCGCGCCTGCCGCGGAAAATCGCTCTCACGGGAACGCGAAGGGGAGCGTTTCCGCGGCGCGGCGCGCCAGCGTCCACAGGGGAGATGGGAAGATGCCGAGGACGAGAATCCCGGCGGCGCAGAGCGACAGAGCCAGACGATCGGCGACCGCGAGCGGCGGCGGGCCCTCCGGCTCGACGGGCTCGCGCATGTACATCACGTACACGACCTTGAGGTAGTAACCGATCGAGATCAGGCTGTTCACGACGCCGATGACGGCAAGCGCGTAGAGGCCGCGCTCGATGGCGGCCTTGAAGACGAAGAACTTCCCGATGAACCCGGCCGTCGCCGGAATGCCGGCGAGCGAGAAGAGGCAGAGCGCGAAGGCGGCCGCGCGGAAGGGGGAGCGCCGCCCCTCCCCGGCCAGGAGTCCGATGGGATGCGGCTTGGTCTCGTCGCGGTAGAGCGCGGCGACGGCGGCGAAGGCCCCCGCGTTGGAGACGAGGTACGCGAAGAAGTAGACGATCACGGCGGCGAGCGAATCGGAGCCGAAGACCGCGAGCGCGATCGTGACGTATCCCATGTGCGCGATTCCGGAATAGGCCAGCAGCCTCTTGACGTCGCGCTGGGCGAGGGCGACGACGTTGCCGAGCGTCATCGAGAGGATCGCGAGCGCGGCGATCCCAGCGCGGAACCGGTCCGGCATGCCGTCCTGGAAGACGGCGGTCAGGACGCGATAGAGAACGAGCAGGCTCGCCCCCTTGGGAGCGACCGAGAGATAGGCCACGGCCGGCGTGGGCATTCCCTGATAGACATCCGGGGCCCAGGCGTGGAACGGCGCGAGCGACATCTTGAAGCCGAAGCCGACGAGCAGGAGCAGGAGCGCGAGCGTCACCAGCGGGTCGCGCGCGATCCCGGCCTGCGCCAGCGACGCGATCGCCACGCTGCCGGACTTGCCGAAGAGGAGGACGATGCCGTAGAGCGTGAACGCCGACCCGAACGCGCCGGTCAGGAAGTACTTCAACCCGGCCTCGGAGGACGCTTCGATCGTCCGGAAGAACGACGCGAGGACGTAGAAGGAGAGCGACAGGGTCTCCAGGCCGATGAAGACGACGAGCAGATCGAGCCCGCGCGTCATGAGCGACACTCCCAGGTGCCCCCAGAGGAGGAGCGCGTAGAACTCCCCCCTCTCCTCGCCGGTGCGCTCGAGGTACGGTTTCGCCACGAGCACGGCGACCGCGGCGGTCGCGCCGAGGAAGAGCCCCGCGGTCAGCGCCAGGGCCGAGGTGTCGTACCGCCCGCCGAAGGAGGGGCCCGCCGGGGCGCGCAGCAGGAAGTAGAGCGAGCCGGCGATCGCCGCAAGCGACAGGGTCGCGAACCACCGTCTCGCCGCCGGCGCGAACGCCTCGAGCAGGACGATCACGCCGCCCATCGCCGCCAGCACGATCTCCGGCGCGATCGCCGCCAGGTCCTCCGGCCCGAACTGGAGAAACGTCACGGCGCTGCCTCCGGGAGGCGGGCCCGCGGTCGGGTGTCGTGCCGTGGGGGCGGCCCTTGCGGCCGCCCGCCTCTCGTCGTAACCAGTGCCTCCTTGCCGCGGGCCGGGGTGAACCCCGCCCCTGCGGCGCGAGGGGCACGGACGCGGGCCGTACGCTGGGCCACGGAGGCGCGCACGGCCTCGATCGAGGGCCCGAGGCGGGACAACACATCATTCGGCCGCACGCCGATCCAGACCATCAGCGCCACGAGCACCGCCGCCGCCACGAATTCGGTCTTCCGGATTTCCGGAAGCTTCCGGTTCTCCTCGTGCACGAGCGGGTTCCAGAAGACCCGCTGGACGAGCGAGAGCATGTACACGGCCGACAGGATCACCCCCGTCGCCGCGGCAACCGACCACCACCGGTGCGGCGAGGCCCACGTGCCGACGAGCACGAGGAACTCGCCGACGAACCCGTTCAACCCGGGCAGCCCGATGGACGAGAGCGTCGCGACGAGAAAGAGGGCCGTCGTGACCGGAACGACGCCCGCGATTCCGCCGTAGGCCTCGATCTCGCGCGTGTGCCGGCGCTCGTACAGCACGCCGACCAGGAGGAAGAGCGCGCCGGTCGAGAGCCCGTGGTTGACCATCTGAAGAACCGACCCGGACAGGGAGGTCGCCGTGAACGCCCCGATGCCGACGACGACGAGCCCCAGGTGTGAAACCGAGGAATAGGCGACCAGCCGCTTCATGTCCTTCTGGGCATAGGCCACCATCGCCCCGTAGATCACGCCGATGATCCCGAGGATGCCGAGCCACGGCGCGTAGCGGAGGGCCGCCTCCGGAAAGAGCGGCAGAGCGAAACGGAGGTAGCCGTAGACCCCGAGCTTCAGAAGGACGCCGGCGAGGATGATCGAGCCCGCCGTGGGCGCCTCCGTGTGCGCGTCCGGGAGCCACGTGTGGAGCGGGAAGACGGGAACCTTGATCGCGAACGCGAGCGCGAACGCGAAGAAGAGGAGGGCCTGCGTGGACGCGGGGAAGTCGAGCCGGACGAGGTCCGCGAGCAGGAAGGACCAGGCCCCGGTCGCGGCGCGGTGCCGCGCGGCGAGATAGAGGATCGCGAGGAACATCAGGAGGCTACCCGCCATCGTGAACAGGAAGAACTTCATGGCCGCGTAGATCCGGCGGGCGCCCCCCCAGATCCCGATGATGAAGTACATCGGGACGAGCATCACTTCCCAGAAGACGTAGAAGAGCGCGAGATCGAGGGCGGCGAGGCTTCCGATCATCCCGGTCTCGAGCACGAGGAACGCGATCGAGAACGCCCGCGCGCTCTTCTCGACGTGCGACACCGAGAACAGGAGCGAGACGGGCGTCAGGAGCGTCGTCAGAAGGATGAGCAGGAGCGAGATCCCGTCTATCCCCAGGGCGTAGGAGATCCCGATCGAGGGAATCCAGCTCGCCTTCTCCGTGAACTGAAACCCCGCCGAGGTGGCGTCGAACCGCGTCCACAGGGGAAGCGAGATCGCCAGCTCCAGGACCGAGACGGCGAAGGCGAACCACTTAGCCGCCCTGTCCGCGGACGCCGGGAAAAACAGCAGGAGTCCCGCTCCCGCTGTCGGCAGGAAGACGACGGCGGTGAGGATGTGATCCTGCAAGAGCGCGCCCATCGTCAGGTGCCGAATCCGATCACGAGCAGGAGCAGGCCGACCAGGCCCAGGAACAGGGTCAACGCGTAGTTGCGCACATTGCCCGTCTGCAGGAAACGGAGGAGGTCGCCGGCGAGCTCGACGAGGAAGGCGCCCGCGTTCAGGATCCCGTCGATGATCAGGACGTCCACGACCTTCCAGAGCATTCGCGCCAGCCAGTCGAACGGCCGCACGACGAGAGCGTCGTACAGCTCGTCCACGCGGAACTTCTCGGCGACGAGCGCGTAGGCCGCCGGGAACGAGGCCGCGATCGCCTCCGCCGGGCGCCCCGACCGCCTGACGTACCAGCTCCGGGCGAGCAAGAGGCCGGCCACGGCCGCGGCGACCGAGACCGCCATCAGGAGCCACTCCGTGCCGTTCGAGAGCGCGTGCTCCGCCTTCTCCTCAGCGGAGGCGAGGGGGAGCAGGATCGGGGAGAGGAAGGCCGTGAACCGGTCCGCGCCCTCTCCGAAGACCCGCGGCAGCCCGATCCAGCCGCCGGTGAAGGAGAGGACGGCGAGGACGACGAGCGGCGCGGTCATGGACGGAGGCGACTCGTGCAGGTGATGCTCCTGCTCGCCCGTGCCGCGGAAGCTCCCCTCGAAGGTCAGCGACACCAGGCGGAACATGTAGAACGCCGTCAGGCCCGCGGTGAAGAGGGCGATCCCCCAGAGGACGTAGCGCTCGTGCTCGAAGACGCCCGCCAGGATCGCGTCCTTGGAGAAAAACCCGGCGAGAGGAGGGATCCCCGCGATCGCGAGAGTCGCGATCAGAAACGTCCAGTAGGTCACCGGGAGCTTCGACTTGAGGCCTCCCATCCTACGCATGTCCTGCTCGCCCCCCATCGCGTGGATCACGGAGCCGGACCCGAGGAAGAGGCAGGCCTTGAAGAACGCGTGGGTCAGGACGTGGAACATCCCCGCGACGTAGGCCCCGACGCCGCACGCCAGGAACATGTAGCCCAGCTGCGAGACCGTCGAGTAGGCGAGCACCTTCTTGATGTCGTTCTGCGCGACCGCGATGATGCCCGCGAAGATCGCCGTGATCGCGCCGATGACCGCGACGACCCCCATCGCTTCGGGCGCGAGCCGGAAGAGGACATTGCAGCGCGCCACCATGTACACGCCGGCGGTGACCATCGTCGCCGCGTGGATCAGGGCGGACACCGGAGTCGGGCCCGCCATGGCGTCCGGGAGCCAGACGTAGAGCGGCACCTGCGCGGATTTGCCGACCGCCCCGAGGAAGAGGCAGAGGCAGACGACCGTCAGGAAAGGCGCGTACTTTGCGGGATCCGCGGCCGCCGACCCGAAGACCCTGTCGAAGTCGAGCGAATCAAAGAGGGAGAAGAGCCCGAACATTCCGAGCAGGAAGCCGAAGTCCCCGATCCGGTTGACGACGAAGGCCTTCTTGCCGGCGTCGGCGGCGTACTGCCGCTCGTAGTAGTGGCCGATCAGGAGATACGAGCAGAGCCCCACCCCCTCCCAGCCGACGAACATCAGGACGAAGTTCTGCGCGAGCACGAGCGTCAGCATCGAGAACATGAAGAGGTTCAGGTACGCGAAGTAACGGGCGTAGCCCGCCTCCGTCTCGTCGTGGCGCATGTAGCCGACCGAGTAGACGTGGATCAGGAAGCCCACGAACGTGACGAAGGACGTCATCAGCGCCGAGAGGGGATCCAGGCGCATCGCGAGGTCCGCCGAGAAACCGCCCGCGGTTATCCACGGGCCGATCCTCTCGACGACCGGGGCGTGATCGCCGGAGAAGAAGGGGAGCAGCCGCGCGTAGGCCACTGCGGTCGCGAGCCCGACCGACCCCACGCCGGCCGCCGTGACGAAGCTCTTGCCGAGTTTCTTGCCGAGCAGGCCGCAGGCGAGGAAACCGGCGAGCGGGAGCGCCGGGACGAGCCAGAGAGGAAGGGCCGGGTTCATCTCACCACTTCAGGAGGTTGATCTTGTTCACGTCGATCGTCTCCTTGTGGCGGAAGAGGGCCACGAAGATCGCGAGGCCGACCGACGCCTCCGCGGCGGCGATCGCGATGACGAAGAAGACGACGATCTGCCCCTCGCGGGTGCCCAGAGCCGAGCCATAGCCGATCAAGGCGAGGTTGGCGGCGTTCATCATCACCTCGATCGAGAGGAAGATCGAGATCGCGCTTCGCCGCAGGAGGGCCCCGGCGAGGCCGACGAGAAAAAGCGCCCCGGAGGCGAGGAGCGCGTCGCCCAGGGGAATCCCTCCGATCATCTCCTCGTCTCGCCTTTCTCCTGCTGCGCCAGGACGAACGCCCCGACGAGCGCCGCCAGCAGGAGCACCGACAGGGCCTCGAAGGGGAGCAGGTAGCGCGAGAAGAGGAGGCGCGCGAGCGGCGCGACGTCGAAGGAGACGGTTCCTCCCGGGCCGCCCGCCGGCGCCCCGTGGCCGCGGAGCAGACCCAGGAGATAGACCGCGAAGACGAGGAGCGCTCCGCCCGAAAGAATGCGCTGGATCGGGCGGGGATCGCGTCCCCGCGTCTCCTCGGGGACGTTCAGGAGCAACAGCACGAAGAGGAAGAGCACCAGGATCGCCCCCGCGTACACGATGACCTGGATCGCGGCGATGAACGGCGCGGACAGCATCACGTAACAGACCGCCAGCCCGAAAAAGGAAACGACGAGCGCGAGCACGCTCTTGACCGGGTGCCGGTGCACCACCATCACGGCGGCGAACAACACCGTAAAGATTGCCGCGGCATCGAACATCAAACGCGCCATGGCTACAACCCGGCCTCGAGGCCCCGGTGCTTCTCGTGTCGTAAGGGCGGCCCTTGCGGCCGCCCGCCTCTGCCAAGTGCGCACGAGAGGCGGGAGGGGGCAAGCCCCTCCCCTACGGCACGGTGGGGCACGACCGGGCCCAGTCCCTTTCGAGCCGTAGGGGCGGCCCTTGCGGCCGCCCGCCTCTGCCAAGTGCGCACGAGGGGCGGGAGGGGGCAAGCCCCTCCCCTACGGCACGATGGGGCACGACCCTGGCGATGCTGGCGCCATACCACCGGCC
>Ga0153915_10001383_pt1 | contig 22232 bp, 21 predicted proteins | sample Opewatmetagenome_2_FD_107003 | JGI IMG/M metagenome (GOLD analysis project Ga0153915, IMG submission 107003) | Freshwater wetland microbial communities from Ohio, USA - Open water 3 Core 3 Depth 3 metaG | ecosystem: Environmental > Aquatic > Freshwater > Wetlands | place: USA: Ohio, Lake Erie...
CTCCAGATGTACTTGATGAAGCGATCGGTGTACTCGTGCAGCACCGGTTCAGCGACTTCCTTGCGGAGGTACTCGCAGACCGCTTCGAGCATGTTCGCGGAGCCGGCGGGCACCATCGCGTCGATGCCGGCGTTTCCGCGGCGGCGCCTGATCATCATCGGCACCAGCGCGACGAGCAGCACGCCGGCGAGGGCGATCATCGCAATCTGATCCGAGAACACGGTAATCGTGCCGTTCGGGGTCAGCAGTCCGACACTGGCCGGCCGCTCGACGAGCGGGTGCTGAACGATGTGTTCGAGCGGGCTTTCCTGTTCGGTCATATCGCCAGTCTCACTTCGAGCGGGAGCAGCGCCACGTACGCGGTCCCTATCCAGAACAGCAATGGCTGGGTCGCCAGCGCGCCGCTGAGCGCCGCCGCCGCGCCGAGCGCGACAACCACAGCGAGCCTCACCACCATTGCCAGAAAACTGCGTTTCATCCGCGCGTCCGGCGTTTCTCCGGCCACCGCCACCAGCAGCAGCCCGGCCAGCGCCGCCGACATCAGGCCGATCGCGCAGCCGGCGAACATCGCCGGAACACCCTCAGGCCCGGTGAGCCGCCGCGTCGGCAGAAATCCCGCGGCGCACAGCGCGAACACAATCGCGACGGCCAGCCCAAGGAATCGCGCGTACCGTCTAGCGCCCGGCGTCATCCTTCTTCGCTTCGCGAACAGCCTCGAGTGATTGCTTCACGAGGTTGTAGAGGCCGCCGACGATGCCGATGATGACGCCGCCCAGAATTCCCCAGGGACTCGTGCCGAATTTCCCATCGATCCAGTACCCGAGGAGCGCAAGGCCAGCGGTCGCGCCGGCCAGTTCGAGGCCGACCCCGGAGTAGCGGACCCAGCCGGGGAAGCGACGATCAGCAGTCACGGTCCCCCCAGTCCCCAATCAAAGACTATATCGTACCTTGTGAAATCATTCACGCGGGCGCGCGCACGCGTAAGGCGCGGACTTCCGGGAAGATTCTCTCAGCGGAGCGTCGCGGCCAGACCGGCCGCACCCAGCGTGCGCGCCGACGCCTCGGCCACATCGAACAGCAGACGCGGATACACGCCGAGGACGATCGTCGCGACGACGGCCGCGCCGACGGCGAGCGCAAGCGGCGGGGTGAACACCGGCTCGCTGCCCGCCGATTCCTTCTTCAGGTACATGAAGACGACGACGCGGATGTAGTAGTAGAGCGAGATGGCGCTGTTGAGCACGCCGATGACGGCCAGCCAGACGAACCCGGCTTCAATCGCGGCGCTGAACAGCCAGAACTTGCCCATGAAGCCGGCTGTCGGCGGAATGCCGCCGAGCGACAGCATGAACAGCAGCATCGCGAACGCCGCGAGGGGGCGCCGCAGATACAGGCCGCTCAGATCCTTCAGCTCGTCGCCGATGACATCCTGGCGGCGCATCAGGATGATGACGCCGAACGCGCCAAGCTGCATGAATCCGTAGATGAACAGGTACACGAGCGTCGCCGTCACCCCGCGCGTGTAGCCCGCGCCGGCGGCGACGATGCCGATGAGGAGATAGCCCGCGTGCGCGATCGACGAATACGCGAGCATGCGCTTCAGGTTGCTCTGCGTCAGCGCGGCGAGGTTGCCGACCGTCATCGTGACGATCGCGAGGACCTCGAACAGAATGCGCCAGTCGGCGTTGAGCGACGGCATTCCTTCGAGGAACAGCCGCAGCAGCATCGCGAAGGATGCGGCCTTGGATCCGACCGACAGAAACGCGGTCACCGGCGTGGGCGCCCCTTCGTACACGTCCGGCGCCCACATGTGGAACGGCACGGCCGCGATCTTGAAGCCGACGCCCGCGACGACGAGAATCACGGCGAGGACGAGACGGGGATCGCGCTCCTGCCCCACGAATGCCGTCGCCATCGTCCGCAGGCTCGTCGTCCCCGACAAGCCGTACATGAGCGACATGCCGTAGAGCAGGATGCCGAGCGAGAACGCGCCGAGCAGGAAGTACTTCACCGCCGCTTCGTTCGAGCGCGGGTTCGGCTTGATGAAACCCGCCAGGATGTAGAACGACACGGCCATCGTCTCGAGGCCGATGAAGATCGAGATGAGGTCGATGCCGCCGGCCATGACCATCATGCCGAGCGTCGAGCAGAGAATCAGGAAGTAGTACTCACCCGGGCTCACGCCTTCGATCTCGAGATACTTCATCGAGATCAGCACCGTGATGGCGGCGGCGCCCAGGAACACGATCTTGAAGAAGAGCGCGAACCGGTCGACGGCAAGCAGGCCGTGCGCGACCTCGACGTGCGTCGATGTGAACGGCGCCAGCGACGCGAGCGTCGCGCCGATGGCGAGCATCGTGATCCAGCCGAGCGCCTTGCTTCCGCGCGGGAGCAGGACGTCCGCGATCAGGACGAGCAGCGCCCCGCCCGTGAGCACGAGCTCGGGGAGGATGTAGTAGAAGTCGCTGGTCGAAACACCTGCGGGCATTACTGCGGGACTCCGGGCGCCTGGGCCGCCGGAGCCGGCTGCGGCGCGGCCGGCGAAGGCGCGAGCGGCTTGCCGTCCGGCCCGCAGGGCGCCGCGGCCAGGAACCGGCCGACGTTGTTCGCATCCGCGACCGCCGCGGCTGCCGGCGCTCCCCCGCCACACGCCGACGCGTACTGCGAGTTCACGCGCACGACGATGTGGTTGACCGACGACTCGAGCCGGCGCAGGAACGGCGACGGGTAGAGCCCCATCCAGACCGCGAGGACAAGCAGCGGCGCGAATGTCGCGAACTCGCGATGATTCAGGTCGAGCAGGTGCTCGTTCTTCGGGTTTTCGATCTTCCCGAACATCGTCCGCTGGTAGAGATACAGCATGTAGGCCGCGCCGAGCACGACGCCGCTCGCCGCGAACGCCGCCCACATCTTGCTGGCGACGAACACGCCCTGCAGAATCAGGAACTCGCCGATGAACCCGTTCAGCGTCGGCAATCCGATCGACGACATCGTCATGATCAGGAAGATCGCCGCGTAGACCGGCATCACCTTCGACAGGCCGCCGTACTCCGAAATCTCGCGCGTGTGCCGCCGCTCATACACGACGCCCACGAGGAGGAAGAGCGCGCCGGTCGAGATGCCGTGGTTCAACTGCTGGACGATGCTGCCGGTGATGCCCACCGGATTCAGCGCGAACATGCCCAGCATCACCATCGCCATGTGGCTGACCGACGAGTACGCGACCAGCCGCTTCCAGTCCTTCTGCGCGAGCGCCACGAGCGCGCCGTACACGATGCCGATGATCGACAGCGTGACGATCATCGGGACGAAATGCCGGGACGCATCCGGAAGAATCGGCAGGCTGAACCGCAGGAAGCCGTAGGTGCCCATCTTCAGGAGGACGGCCGCCAGAATCACCGAGCCCGCCGTCGGCGCGTCGGTGTGCGCGTCAGGCAGCCACGTGTGGAACGGGAACATCGGGACCTTGATCGCGAAGCCGAGGAAGAACGCGAGGAAGACCCACCACTGCAGGTTGAACGGCACGGCCAGCTTGTGGAACTGCGTGACGTCGAACGTGTACACGCCCGTCAGGCTGTGGTTGTAGAAGTAGAGCGCCAGGATGCCGAGCAGCATGACGACGCTGCCGACCAGCGTGTACAGGAAGAACTTGATCGCCGAGTAGAGCCGGTTCGCGCTCCCCCAGATGCCGATGAGGAAATACATCGGCACGAGCATGACTTCCCAGAACAGGAAGAAGAGCAGGAAGTCGAGCGACATGAACGCGCCGAGCATGCCCGTCTGCAGGACGAGCAGGAAGATGTAGTACTCCTTCACGCGCTCGGTAATCGCCGTCCACGACGACAGAATCGCGATGAACCCCATCATCGTCGTCAGCAGAATCAGGAGTGTGCTGAGGCCGTCCACGCCGAGGAAGTATTCGGCGCCGACGGAGGGTATCCACGGCGCGCGCTCGACGAACTGGAAGTCGGCGCCCGACGGCTGATACCAGAACCACAGCGGCACCGACACCGCGAACCCGATCAGCGCGACGAGGTTCGCGATCCAGCGGATGGCGTTCTCGTTCTGCTTGTTGACGAGCAGCAGGATGAGCGCGCCCGCGAGCGGCGTGAAGAGAATGATCGAAAGATAGTGATTCATATCACCGCATGAACAGATAGATGCTGACGAACGCGAAGACACCAAAGAGCATCAACAGCGCGTAGTTCTGCACGAGACCGGTCTGGAGCTTCCGGAACCAGAAGCTGCCTTCCTCACAAATCCGCCCGACAAGATTCACGATGCCGTCGACGACGGTGCGATCGGTCAGGCCCGAGAACCAGGCGCTGATCATCGTGAACCAGCCGCTGCCGTTCACCACGCCGTCGACGACGTTGCGGTCGACGGCCCAGAGGCCCCTGCCGGCGCCGAACGTGCCGGAAATCACCGTCGCGTCGTAGATCTCGTCGACGTAGTACTTGTTCGACAGCACGCGATGCGGTCCGGCCCACTGCCCGGCGAGCCGGTCCGAAATCTCCGGGCTCGTGACGTAGAACTTGCGCGCGAGCAGGATGCCGGCGATCGCGACGAGGAGCGAGAACGCCATCAGGCCGCGCTCGACGTTGGCGGACACGTGCGATTCTTCGTGCTCGGCCGCGGCGGATTCGTCCGGCTGAAGCCGGACGCTACCATTGGGTTCTGTAGCGTCCAGCTTCAGCTGGACGGCCGACGCCGTGAAGCTCGGCTCGAGGAACTTCTCGATGGCATTGCCGCCGCCGATCGCGGCAGGAATGCCGACAAAGCCCGCGACGATCGCGCCGACGGCAAGCGCCATCAGCGGAAACGTCATCGGCGTCGGCGATTCGTGCGGGCCGTGCCACGGGCCGTGGCCGTGTCCCCCGCCGTGATCGTCGTGCGCGGCGTGCGCGTCGGCGCTGCCAGGGTGGTGGCCGGCGTCGTGCCCGTGTCCGTGGCCCGCCGCGGCGCCATGCCCCGCCGCGGCCTCCCACGCCGGGCCGCGATAGCCGCCGAAGAACGTCATCGACATCAGGCGGAACATGTAGAACGCCGTCATCAGCGCGGTGATGACCGCGACGACCCAGATCGCCTTGTTCGCCACGAAAGCGCGGAAGAGAATCTCGTCCTTGCTGAAGAACCCGGAGAACGGCACGATGCCCGCAATCGCGAGCGTGCCGATCATCATCGTCGCGAAGGTGACGGGCAGATACTTCTTGAGCCCGCCCATCTTGCGCATGTCCTGCTCGCCGCCCATCGCGTGAATCACGGAGCCGCTGCCGAGGAAGAGCAGCGCCTTGAAGAACGCGTGCGTCATCAGATGGAACGCGCCGGCCGAAAACGCGCCGACGCCCATCGCGGTGAACATGTAGCCGAGCTGCGAGACCGTCGAGTACGCGAGGACGCGCTTGATGTCGTACTGGACGAGTCCGATCGAGGCCGCCATCAGCGCCGTCAGCACGCCGACGATCGCGATGATCGTCATCACCTGCGGCGCATGCGAGAACAGCACGGCGTTGCGGCCGACCATGTAGACGCCCGCGGTGACCATCGTCGCCGCGTGAATGAGCGCGGAGACCGGCGTCGGGCCTTCCATCGCGTCCGGCAGCCAGACATAGAGCGGAATCTGCGCGCTCTTGCCCGTGGCGCCGACGAACAGGAACAGGCAGATGAACGACAGGACGCCGAAGTGCATCGTCTCGACCGGCAGCGTCGCGGCGGCGTTCTGGACCGCGCGGAAGTCGAGTGTGCCGAACGTCGAGTAGATGAGGAAGACGCCGAGGACGAAGCCCCAGTCGCCGATGCGGTTCGTGATGAACGCTTTCTTGCCGGCATCCGACGCGCTCTTCTTCTCGTACCAGTAGCCGATCAGGAGGTACGAGCAGAGGCCGACGCCTTCCCAGCCCACGAACATCACGAGGAAGTTGTTCCCCAGGACGAGCATGAGCATGAAGAAGCAGAACAGGTTCAGATAGCAGAAGAATCGCGCGACGCCGCCGCGCGGCTCGTCGTGCATGTACGCCGTCGAATAGACGTGAATCAGGGTGCCGATGCCGGTGACGACGAGGATCATCATTCCCGACAGCGGATCGAGGCGGAATCCCCACGGCACCTGGAACATCCCGACGACGCCGGTGTGCGTCGCCAGCGGAATGGACGGAATCCACTGCGCGACGACGACGTCGACGCTGCGGGCGTCGGCCGGCAGGCCGAGCATCTGCCAGAACGCCATCACCGACACGCCCAGCGCGGCCGCCATCATCGTGCACGCGATGACGCCCGCGGTCTTACGCGAGAAATACCGGATGCCGAGGAGCCCGTTGATCGCGGCGCCGATGCCCGGCAGCAGGGGGATGATCCAGATATGTTGCATTACCAGCGCATCAGATTCATTTCGTCGATGTTGACGCTTTCCTTGTTGCGATAGAACGCGAGGATGATGCCCAGGCCGACGGCGGCTTCAGCCGCGGCCACCGCGATGACGAAAACCGCGAACACCTGGCCAATCACGTTGTGCTGCTGGCTCGAAAACGCCACCAGGTTGATGTTGACGGCGTTCAGAATCAGCTCGATGGACATGAAGATGATGATGATGTTGCGGCGCACCATCACGCCGATGACGCCGATGATGAACAGCGCCGCCGACAGAAGCATGTAGTGCGTGGGCGTAATCGGCATCAGAGTTCCCTCTTGGCCAGCACAATCGCGCCAATCATCGCGACCAGCAGCAGCATCGAGGCGATTTCGAACGGGATCAGATAGCTCGTATACAGCAGCCACCCCACCTGCTCGGTGTTGCCGCTGACCGGCAGGACCGCCGGAGCCGCCAGCGCCGCGGGCGGGGCTTTCATGTAGCCCGACACGATAATCACGCCCAGCTCGATGAGCACGGCGCAGGCGAGCCCGAACCCCAGCTTCGACAGCCGGTGCGGATCCTGGTGCGCCTCGGGCGCGCGCTTCAGGTTCACGAGCATGACGACGAACAGGTACAGCACGACGATGCCGCCGGCGTACACGAGGATCTGAATCGCCGCGAGAAACTGCGCGCCGAGCATCACGTACAGCGCCGCGACGAACAGGAAGTCGAGGACGAGGAACAGCACGCTGTGGACGGTGTCCTTCGTGGTCACCACCAGCGCCGCGAACCCGAGAATGCACGCCGCAATCGTGTAGAACGTGATCGCTTCAGCCATCAGAACAACATCACCTTCACGATGCCGGTGACGACGAGATTCGCAATCGCCAGCGGAATGAGCACCTTCCATCCGAGACGCATCAGCTGGTCGTACCGGTAGCGCGGCAGCGTCGCGCGCACCCAGATGAAGATGTAGAGGAACACGAACGACTTCAGCAGGAACCAGGTCCAGCTCGGGAGCACGTCGAGGAAGTGCAGCGCGGCGACGTTCGGGAACGGCCGCAGCCATCCGCCGAAGAACAGCGTCGTCGCGACCGACGAGACGACGATCATGTTCGCGTATTCGGCGAGGAAGAACAGCGCGAAGCGCATGCCGCTGTATTCCGTGTGGAAGCCGCCGGTGAGCTCCTGCTCCGCCTCAGGCAGATCGAACGGCGCGCGGTTGGTTTCGGCAAGGCCGCCGATGAAGAAGATCACGAAGGCGACCGGCTGCACGAAGGCGAACCAGACGCGCGCGTTGTACTGCGAGTCGACGATGCTCACCATGCTGAGCGAGCCGGACATCAGGATCACGCTCACGAGCGTCAGCGTGACGGCGACTTCGTACGAGATGAGCTGCGCCGACGCGCGCAGGCTGGAGAGCAGCGGGAACTTGCTGTTCGACGCATAGCCCGCGAGGATGATCCCGTACACGCCGACCGACGCGACGGACACGATGTAGAGCAGGCCGACGTTGATGTCCGTGATGTAGAGCGAGACGTCGCGGCCGAAGAGCCGGACGACCGGCCCGAACGGAATCACCGCGTACACGATGAGCGCCGGCACCATCGAGATGATCGGCGCCACCGTGAAGACCCACCGATCCGCTTTGGTCGGCGTGATGTCTTCCTTCAGCATCAGCTTGATCGCGTCGGCCACCGGCTGCAGGACGCCGTACGGCCCGACGCGCATCGGGCCGAGCCGCGACTGCGCCCATGCGATGACCTTGCGCTCGAGCAGCACCATGTACGTGACGCCGACGAGCGTCGCGTTCAGGACGATCAGAATCTTCAGGAGCGGGATGACGAACTGGTCGATCATTGTTTTTGGCCGCCGGCGCTCACCGGTCGACTTCTCCCAGCACGATGTCGATCGAGCCGATGAGCGCGACCACGTCCGCCACCAGATGTCCGCGGACCAGCCGCGGCAGCGCCTGCAGGTTGCAGAACGACGGCGGGCGGACGCGGAAGCGGTACGGGTTCGTCGACTTGCCGTCGCTCACGATGAAGTAGCCGAGCTCGCCTTTCGGCGACTCGATCGCGTGATACGTCTCGCCGGCCGCCGGCTTGATCAGGCGCGGCACCTTGCCGACGATCGGGCCTTCGGGAATCCCCTCGGTCGCCTGGCGGATGATGCGCAGCGACTGGCGGAATTCCTCCATGCGCACGAGGTAACGATCGTAGGTGTCGCCGGCGACGCCGACCGGCACGTCAAAGTCCATCTCGTCGTACGCCGCATACGGCTCGTCCTTGCGCACGTCGCGCGCGACGCCCGAGCCGCGCAGCGCCGGACCGCACAGGCCGAGCCCCGCCGCCTCCGCCCCCCCGATGACCCCGATGCCCTTCGTCCGCTCGAGCCAGATGCGGTTGTGCGTGAGCAGCGTCTCGTACTCGTCGACCTTCGCGTCCATGATGTCGCAGAACGCGAGGACCTTCTTGTCCCAGCCCGGCGGGATGTCCTGCGGCAGGCCGCCGATGCGCATCGAGTTGTACGTCAGGCGCGCGCCGCAGAATTCCTCGAACAGGTCGAGAATCAGCTCGCGCTCGCGGAACGCATAGAGGAACACCGTCATCGCGCCGATGTCCATCGCGTGCGTGCCGACCCACAGGCAGTGGCTCGCGATCCGCTGCAGCTCCATGAGCACCGTGCGGATGTACTTCGCACGCCGCGGCACGTCGATCTGCATCAGCTTCTCGACGGTCTCGCAGTAGCCGACATTGGACGTGGCGGCCGCGACGTAGTCCATGCGATCGGTCAGCAGGATGATCTGCGTCCAGTTGCGGTTCTCGCTGAGCTTCTCGATGCCGCGATGCAGGTAGCCGATCACGACTTCCGCGTCGACGACCTTCTCGCCGTCGAGACGCAGGATCACCCGCAGCACGCCGTGCGTGCTCGGGTGCTGGGGGCCCATGTTGATCACGAGCTCGCTCGTGTCGAACATCGCCCCGTGAATGGTCGAAGGCGTTTCCATTACTCGATGTCCGCCTCGTCCCTCGCCTGGCGCAGCTTCAGCCAGTCGATCGGGTTTTCCATCAGCAGCTCCCCCGGCCCCTCGAGCGGGTAGTCCTTCCGCTGCGGATAGCCCTGCCAGTCTTCCGGCATGAGGATCCGGCGGAGATCGGGATGGCCGGTGAAATTGACGCCGAACATGTCGAACACTTCACGCTCGAGCCAGTTCGCGGCCGGCCAGATGCCGGTGACCGACGCCAGCGGCTGGTTCTCGCCGATTTTCACCTTCATGCGCACGCGATGACGATGCCGCGTCGAGTACAGCATGTAAATCACATCGAAGCGTCCCTCGGCGCGCGGCGGCCAGTCGGTCGCCGTCAGATCCGAGAGGTAATCGAACGCGCAGTCGGCCGCATCCCGCAGATGCTGCGCGGCAGCCAGCAGATGCGACGCCGGCACGATAACCGTCCAGTCGCCGAGATACAGGCTCAGCTGCGCGACACCGCCGGGAACTGCGTTCTGCAGTGACGTGATGAAAACGGGGACGGCGGCGTCGGCCGGCGGCGCCGGTTCGACCGGGCCGGTCGGCGCCGCGACTTTCGGCGCGTGTTCTGGAGCCTCAGCCATTGGCTACACCCACTCCAGGGCGCCCTTTTGCCAGGCGTAGTAGTAGCCGACGACGAGGATGAAGATGAACACGATCATCTCGACGAGACCAAACAGCAGCAGCTTGTCGAAGATGACCGCCCACGGAAACATGAACACGGTCTCGACGTCGAAAATCACGAACAGCATCGCCACCAGGTAGTAGCGGATGCTGTAACGGTCGCGCGCGTCGGTCAGCGGCTCGATCCCGCACTCGTACGGCTCGAGCTTGACCTTGTTGTAGCGCTTGGAACTGATGAGTCCCGACACGACGAGCGTGAACAGCGCGAAGCCGGTCGCGATGACGATGAAGATGGCAATGGGAATGTATGCTGAAGGCATCCGGGGGCGGCAGAAAAGCCGTTGTTTTATAACATTCGCTTTTGGGGGTGTCAAGAAACGCAGCCGCGCGCAAACCACAGGTGACGTTTCGCTGCAAGTGCAAGATTTCAAACCAGTTTTTGGCGAAGAAATCCACATCAGCGGGGGCTATACTGATCGAATGAGCAATCCGCGCGTCACAGTTGCTGTCGGCGCTTCGGTCCTCCTCATGCTGGCAGGCATCGCGGCGCCTCGCGCGCAGACGCTTCAGCGCGGTATCTACACCAGCGTCCTCGACAAAGACGGGAGCCCGGTTCCCAATCTCACGGCGGCCGACTTCGTCGTCCGCGAAGACAACCTCGCGCGGGAAGTGCTCCGCGTCGAGCCCGCGACCGCGCCGATGCAGGTCGCGCTGCTCGTCGACAACAGCGCCCGATCGAACAACAACATCCGCGATATCCGCGAGGCGGCGTCGGAATTCATCAAAGCCATGACCGGCACCGCGATGAAGAACGAGGTCGCGCTGATCACCGTCGCCGAACGCGCGACGATCCTCGTCGACTACACGGCCGATCAGGCGAAGCTGCTCAAAGGCAATGTGATCTTCACGCAGCCGAACAGCGGCGCCTACATGCTCGACGGCATCATCGAGACCGGGCGCGGATTCAAGAAACGCGAAGCCGCCCGCCCCGTCATCGTCGCGATCGCCACGAACGGACCCGAGCTCAGCAATCGCTACCGCGATCAGGTGCTCGGCGCCATCACCGACGCCGGCGCCTCGTTCCACGTCGTCATGGCCGGCGCGCCGCCGACGGACACGCTGACGAGCGAAGGCCGCGAACGCGCCTACGTCTTCTCGGTGGGGACGGACCAGAGCGGCGGCCGGTACGACAACGTGCTGGCGCCGAGCGCGCTTGCCAGCCGGCTGAAACAGGTCGCCGACGAGCTGACGCACCAGTACCTCGTGACGTACGCGCGGCCGCAGACGCTCATCCCGCCGGAACACATCAAAATCACGTCGAAGCGCGCGGATGTGACGGTCCGCGGCACGCCGGTGAAGGTGGCCAAGTGAAATTCCTCCTCGCTGCTGCCGCGGCGGTGTTCGCGGCGACGATCGTGGCCGCGCAGGCGCCGCAGCCGTCGTTCCGCGCCGGCGTCGAGCTCGTCTCCCTCAACGTCACCGTGACGGAAGGCACGCACTACATCACGGACCTCGAACAAAAGGACTTCAACGTCTTCGAAGACGGCGTCAAGCAGGACGTCACGTTCTTCAACAAGACGAACCTGCCGATCGCGCTCGCGCTGCTGCTCGACACGAGCGCCAGCATGGACACCAAGCTCCCGACCGCGCAGGAGGCCGCAATCGGTTTCGCGCGCCGGCTCCGCGCGCAGGACCTGGCCGAAATCATCGACTTCGACAACCGCGTCATCGTGCTGCAGAATTTCACGAACTCGGCGCACGAGCTCGAGACCGCGATCCGCCGGACGTCCGCCGGAGGATCCACGTCCCTGTACAACGCGGTCTACATCGCGCTCAAGGACCTCAAGAAGGTCATGGCTAGGAATGCCGACGAGATCCGGCGTCAGGCGATCATCGTGCTCTCGGACGGCGAAGACACGTCGAGCCTGCTGCCCTTCGAGGAAGTCCTCGATCTGGCCAAGCGATCCGAGACGGCGATCTACACGATCGGCCTGCGCGACAACGAAGCCTCCGGCAGCGGATCGAAGCTGTTCAAGGAAGCCGAGTTCGTGCTGCGGCAGCTCTCACAGCAGACGGGCGGGCGCTCGTTTTTCCCGAATCAACTGACGGATCTCAACGGCGTGTACGGACAGATTTCCAACGAGCTCTCGAGCCAGTACACCGTCGGCTACACGTCGAAGAACCCGCGGCGCGACGGCGCCTGGCGCCGGGTCATCGTGCAGACCACCCGTCCGGGCACGGCGACGCGCACGAAGCAGGGCTACTTCGGGCCCACGGGCCGGTGAGCCGGTTCATCAACGCATGAATCTCGTTCCGTTCGCACTCTATGCCGCCGCGTTTGTCGCGTACGCCTGGCATTTCGCCAGGCGCACGCCCGCGCTCGGCCGCACGGCGACGACGGCCCTCGCCGCCGCGGCGCTGTCGCACACGTTCATCATCGGCATGCGGACGATGGAAGTCGGACAGGTGCCGGTGTTCGACGCGACGTCGGCCATCTCCATGTTCGTGTGGCTGCTGGCGGTCGCGTATCTCTACACCGAAGTGACGACTGACGAACGCGCGATGGGCGTGTTCATCCTGACGCTGATTCTCGCGCTGCAGGCCATTCCCGCGTTCAAGACCGACGTCGAAGTGCGATCCTCGGTGCTGCGCGGGCCCCTGTTCGGCGTCCACGTGTCGTCGCTGCTCTTCGCCTACGCGAGCTTCGCGCTCGCGTTCGTGATCGGCATCACGTACGTGCTGCTCTTCAAGGAAATCAAGACGAAGCATCTCGGCGTGTTCTTCGCGAGGCTGCCGTCGCTCCAGGTGCTCGACCAGATGAACCAGCGGGCGATTGTCGTCGGCTGGGTGTTTCTGACGATCGGGCTCGTGGCCGGCGTGGTCTTCGCCGAACAGACCCAGGCGCCGGCGATGTCGCTGCAGGACCCGAAGATCTTCGTCGCGCTCATCTGCTGGGTCGTCTATTCGTTCGAGCTGTTCGCGGCGCGCCGCATCGGCTGGGCCGGGCGAAGGACGGCGTACCTCTCGGCGCTTGGCTTTGCGATCGTGCTGTTGAATTTCGTGCCCATCAGCTACTTCCTGACGAGCAGCCACAAATTCTGATGCGCCTGCTTCTTGTCGGAATTTCGCACCGGACCGCGCCGATCGAGGTGCGCGAGCGTGTCGATTTCCAGGCGCGCGGCGTCGAGCTCGCGCTGCGGACCCTCGCGTCGCGCAAGCCGGGCGGCACGGGCGGCGAAATTGCCGTGCTGTCGACCTGCAACCGCGCCGAGCTCTACATGGCGTGCGACGACGTGGCGACGGCGAAATCGGAGCTCGTGTCGTTTGTCAGCGCGTTCCACGACGTCGACGCGACGGCCATCGAGCCGCACGTGTACGACGTCACCGACCTCGAAGCCGCGCGGCATCTGTTCCGCGTCGCCGCCGGTCTCGACTCGCTGGTGGTCGGCGAGCCGCAGATTCTCGGCCAGGTGAAAGAGGCCCACAACGCCGCGCGGCAAGCCGAAACCGCGGGACCGCTGCTCAATCGTCTCTTCCACTCGTGCTTCGCCGTCGGCAAGCGCGTGCGCACGGAAACCAATCTCGGCTCGGGCGCCGTCTCCGTCAGCTACGCGGCCGTCGGCCTCGCGCGCAAGATCTTCGGCGACCTCGAGGGCCGCAGCATCGTCGTGCTCGGCGCCGGCGAGATGGGCAAGCTCACCGCGCAGCACATGAAGTCGCAGGGCGTGCGGCAGGTGACGATCGTCAGCCGCACGATCGCCCACGCCGCGCGCACGGCCGAAGCAATCGGCGGCGCCACCGCGGCGCGCTGGGAAGACATGGACGCCGCGCTCGCCACGAGCGACATCGTCATCACGGCGACCGGCGCGGCGATGCCGATCCTCACGAAGGCGCGGATCGAATCGGTGATGCGGCCCAGGCGCGGGCGTCCGCTGTTCATCATCGACATCGCGGTGCCGCGTGACGTCGAAGCGGCCGCCGGCGAGATCGAACAGGTGTTCCTCTACAACATCGACGACCTGCAGGCGTCGGTACGCGAAAACCTCGCGCGCCGCGCCAGCGAGGTCGTGCGCGCCGACGCCATCGTCGACGAAGAGCTTGAGAAGTTCGCGACGTGGCTCCGCTCGCGGGGCGTCATCCCGACCGTCGTCGCGCTGCGCCAGTCGTTCGAGTCGATCCGGCGCGCGGAGGTCGATCGGCTCGACTTCAAGCTGTCCGGTCTGCCACCGGAGGCGCGGGATGAAGCGCGAGCGCGCGTCGACGAGATCACGCACCTGCTCGTCGAGAAGCTGCTGCTGACGCCCACCGAGCAGCTCAAGGGGCTGGCCGATCCCGAAACGGCGACGATGTACGCCGAGGCCGTCACGCGGCTCTTCGGGCTGTCCGAGCCGCCGGCCTCCGATAAAGAGCCGGAGACGCGCGCCGACAATCGCGTCGAGCCGTTCACACGCAACAGACGGCCCGGGCCCTCGGGCCGGCAGCGCTGACCGTGGCGTCGGACCCCAGGGAACTTCGCATCGGTACGCGCGGCAGCCAGCTGGCGCTGTGGCAGGCCAACACCGTCGCCGCGCGGCTCGCCGCCGCGGGCGCGCCGGCCTGCCGCATCGTCATCATCAAGACCACCGGCGATCAATTGCAGGATCGGCCGCTGTCGGAGGTCGGCGGCAAGCGGCTGTTCGTGAAGGAAATCGAGGACGCGCTGCTGCGCAACGACGTCGACCTCGCCGTGCACAGCAGCAAGGACATGCCCGCGATCCTCCCCGACGGATTGAGCATCGCGGGCGTGCTTCCGCGCGAAGATCCGCTCGACGCAGTGGTACTGCCTGTCAGGGCTGAAGGCGAAGGGCTCGGCACTCTCAGCCCTCAGCCCTCAGCCCTGCAAGATCTCATCGCGGCGCTCGGGACAACGCCTTCAATCGGCACCGGGAGCGTGCGTCGCGTCGCGCAGCTCCTGAATGTGTTTCCAGGCGCGCGGTTCGGCAACATCCGCGGCAACCTGGATACGCGCCTGCGAAAGCTTGACGCCGGCGAACATCATGCGCTCGTGCTCGCCGCAGCAGGCTTGCGGCGGCTTGGCTTCGCCTCGCGCATCTCGCTGACGTTGCCCGCCGATGTCTGCGTGCCGGCGCCGGGGCAAGGCATTGTCGCGATCGAGATCCGCGACCACGATGACGCGACGCGCGAGTTCGTCTCGCGCATCAGCGACGCCGACGCCTCGGCCGCGCTGGACGCGGAACGCGCGGTCGTCGAAGCGCTCGGCGGCGGATGCCAGACGCCCATCGGCGCCCTGGCCTCGGTGGTCGGCACATCCGAGATCGAACTCGTCGGGGCCGTCGCGTCCCTGGACGGACGCCGCGTGATCCGCGCCACCGCGCGGGCCGGACGCGTGGAGGCAAACGCACTGGGGTTGCGCGTCGGACATGAGCTCATGGCCAGGGGCGCCGGTGAGATACTTGCGGAGGTTCGCGCCCAATGAGCATCGTCTATCTGATCGGCGCCGGTCCGGGCGACCCCGGCCTCATCACCGTCCGGGGCATGCAGTGCCTGGCGGCCGCCGACGTCGTGCTCTACGACCACCTGGTCAACCCGCGGCTGCTGCAACACGCGCGTGCCGACGCGGAAAGGATCGACCTCGGCATCGCCGCGCCGCAGCCGCTCGAGCAGGAAGCCATCTGTTACCTGCTCGCCGAGAAAGCGCGCGAAGGCAAGACCGTCGCACGGCTGAAGTGGGGCGATCCGTTTGTGTTCGACACGGGCGGCGCCGAAGGACTGTTCCTCCACGAACAGGGCGTGCGCTTCGAAGTCGTGCCGGGTGTTCCGGTCTGCATCGCGGCGCCCGCTTACGCCGGCGTTCCGACGACGTACCTCGGTGGCGGGGACACGCTGACGCTCATCCGCGGGTACGAAGACGAAGGCAAGGCGGAGAGGGACATCGACGTCGACTGGACCAGCCTGTCGCGCCTCGACGGCACACTCATCTGCTACGCGGGTCCGCAGCAGCTGCCGCAGATTCTCCGCTCGCTGCTGTCGCACGGGCGGCCCGCCGACGAGCCGGCCGCCGTCGTCTTTGACGGCACGCTCCCGACGCAGCGCACGCTCGAGGGGACGCTGGCCGGCCTTGCCGAAGCGCTGGCGAGGTCGCCCGTCCACCGCCCCGGAGTGCTGATCGTCGGACGAGTCGCCGCGCTGCGCGGGCACCTGCGCTGGTACGACGCGCGCCCGCTGTTCGGCAAGCGCGTGCTCGTGACGCGCCCGCGCGGTCAGGCGACGGAACTCGCCGATCGGCTCGAAGCGATGGGCGCTGAAGTGATCGAGGCCGCGATGCTCCGCATCGAGCCGCCGGATGACTGGGGACCGCTGGACCAGGCGTGCGCCGTTGCCGGATCGTTCGACTGGATCGTCTTCGCGAGCACGAACGCCGTAGACGCGTTCATGGGACGGCTGCTGCGAGGCGAGAGAGATCTGCGCGTGCTGGGCGGCGTGAAGCTCTGCTGCGTCGGGCCCTCGACGGCCGAACGACTTGCCGAACACGGATTGAAGGCGGACGTCATTCCGGGCGAGTACCGCGCGGAATCACTCGTCGAGGCGCTGACCGAGACGGGACAGGTTGCCGGTTCGAAGATTCTCCTCCCGCACGCCGACATCGGCCGCGAGGTGATCCCGGACGAACTCCGCAGACACGGCGCGCACGTCACCGAGGTGGTCGCCTATCGCACGGTCGCGACCGAAGCCGAGCGCGAAGGCGATCCCGACATCTATCGCATGCTCCTCGAGCGCAAGCTCGACGTCGTCACCTTCACGAGCCCGTCGGCGGTGCGCAATCTGGTCAAGGTGCTCGGCGCGGAACCGGCGGCGGATCTGCTGCGCACGACCGTCGTGGCGGCGATTGGACCGGTCACGGCGGAAGCCGCTGCACAGTTCGACATTTACACTGCGGTCATTCCTGAGAAGTACACGGTGCCCGCGCTCGTGGCGGCGATCGTAAAATATTTCGAAGCACCCGTATGAACCCGATACAAGCCCGCTCGACGCTGAAGCTCACCCGGCGCCATCGCCGGCTCCGCCGGACCGACGCGATGCGCGCGCTGGTGCGCGAGACGCGCCTGTCGCCCGACATGTTCATGCTGCCGCTCTTCGTCTGCGAAGGGCGCGGCGTGCGTCGCGAAGTGAGCTCGATGCCCGGCGTGTTCAACCTGTCGGTGGACGAGGCGGTGAAGGAAGTCGAAGGCGCGCGCGGCGAAGGCATCCGTTCGGTGCTGCTCTTCGGCCTGCCCGATCACAAGGACGGCATGGGCTCCGCGTCCTACGATCCGAACGCGCCGGTCCAGTCCGCCGTGCGCGCGATCAAGAGCGCGGTGCCCGATGTGCTGGTCGCGACCGACGTCTGCCTGTGCGAGTACACCGATCACAGCCACTGCGGCGTGATCATCGACAACGAAGTGAGCAACGACCCCACCGTCGAGCAGCTCGTGCGCGCGGCCGTCTCGCACGCCGCCGCCGGCGCCGACGTCGTCGCGCCGTCCGACATGATGGATGGCCGCGTCGGCGCGATTCGCCAGGCGCTCGACGAGCGCGGCTTCGAGAACACCGCCATCATGGCGTACGCGGCGAAGTACTGGTCCGCGTTCTACGGGCCGTTCCGCGAGGCCGCGGACTCCGCGCCGAAATTCGGCGACCGTGCGTCCTATCAGATGGATCCGGCGAACGGCGACGAAGCGATGCGCGAGGTCGCGCAGGACATCGAAGAAGGCGCGGACATCGTCATGGTCAAGCCGGCGCTGCCGTATCTCGACGTGCTGACGCGCGTGAAGAGGGAGTTCGGCTACCCGACCGCCGCGTACCACGTCAGCGGCGAGTACTCGATGCTGAAGGCCGCGGCGCGCAACGGCTGGCTCGACGAGAAGCGCGCGATGCTCGAATGCCTGACGTCGATCCGCCGCGCCGGCGCCGACATCATCATCACGTACTACGCGCGCGAAGCCGCGCGCGCCATTTCGTAACCGCGTCCAACACGGCCTTCCGCTCCGCGCGCACCTCGTCGGCGGTGCTGTTCACTCTCGTCTGCGACGGCATCCCCGCCTTCAGGTTCGGATTCCGGCGGCGCGCGATCGCCAGCGCGTCGGCCTCGCGCCGCATCGCGTCGGCCCAGTCGAATCCAGCGTCAGGAATCGCGCGGACGACGGCTGCGATCTGCTGACGATGAGCGGCGTCGAGCGACGGCTGCGAGGCCGCGCGAGCCAGCGACTTCAGGCTCGGGGACAACGCCAAGCGCGCAGAGAGCACACTGATCAACGTGCCGTCATGCGCAACGTGCTGTGAAAACCGGACGCCCGCCAGCCAGACGTCGGCGGCCTCCCGCGGCTCGCGTCGCATGGACAACTCGCTCGAGCCAGACGCCGCCTTCAGACAACTCGAGCTCTCGCGACATGCCGCGGATGTGATTCAACGCCGCGTTCCGGACGGCGCGAAACAAATACGCGACCGCCGATCCGTCGATTGCCGCGCGGCCGCGCAGCACGTTCAGGAATACCTGGTGCAGCACGTCCTCTGCCGCCGACGGATCCCGGAGCAGCGCGGACGCGTACGCCAGCAGGGCCCGGCCATGCTCGTCGTACCACCGGTGTGCCTCGGCATGATTCATTCGGCCGACTCTGCCCTATAAGACACACGAGCGGGCGACATTTGTCTGGGGCGCCCCTTCTGATAACGTTTGAACGCTCCTATGCGCACAGATAAATCAAAGAAGCTCTTCGCGCGGGCCAACCGGCTGCTTCCAGGCGGCGTCGACAGTCCCGTCCGCGCATTCAAGTCCGTCGGCGGCTCGCCGCTGTTCATCAGGCGCGCCTCGGGCGCGACGCTCGTCGACGTCGACGGCAACAAGTACATCGACTACGTGATGTCGTGGGGCCCGCTGATTCACGGCCACGCGCCGAAGGGCCTGACCCAGGCGATCGCGCGCGCCGCGAAGGACGGCACGAGCTTCGGCGCGCCGAGCCCGCTCGAAGTCACGCTCGCCGAACGCGTGACGAAGCTGATGCCGTCGCTCGAGCGGGTCCGCTTCGTGAACTCCGGCACCGAGGCCGCCATGAGCGTGCTGCGCGTCGCGCGCGCGGCGACGAAACGCGATCGCATCATCAAGTTCCAAGGCTGCTATCACGGGCACGCCGATGCGTTTCTCGTGCAGGCCGGATCCGGCGCGCTGACGTTCGGCACGCCCGACAGCCCGGGCGTGACATCTGGCGCATCGGCCGACACGCTCGTCGCGTCGTACAACGAGCTCGCGTCCGTGCGCGCGCTGTTCGCCGCCAACAAGGATCAGATCGCGGCGGTCATCGTCGAGCCAATCGCCGGCAACATGGGCGTCGTCCCGCCAGCGGAGGGATTTCTGCAGGGACTGCGCGATTTGTGCACCGCCAACGGCGCGCTGCTGATTTTCGACGAGGTCATCTCGGGCTTCCGCGCATCCGCGGGCGGCGCGCAGCAGACGACAGGCGTGCGCCCCGATCTCACCTGTCTCGGAAAAATCATCGGCGGCGGACTGCCGGTCGGCGCGTACGGCGGACGCGCGGATCTGATGTCGCTCGTTTCGCCGTCAGGGCCCGTCTATCAGGCCGGCACGCTGTCGGGAAATCCGCTCGCGATGACGGCCGGCATCTGGTGCCTCGATCATCTGTCGCCGAAGCTGTACCGACATCTGGCGTCGCTCGGCACGCGCCTCGCCGCCGGGCTCGCCGACGCGGCGCGCGACGCCGGCGTCGCACTGCAGGTGAACGCCGTGGGATCGCTGCTTACGCCGTTCTTCACCGATCAGCCGGTGCGCAGCTACGCGGACGCGACAAGCGCGAAGACCGATCAATACGCGACGTTCTTCAGAGGGATGCTGGCGCGCGGTGTGTATCCGCCGCCGTCGCAGTTCGAGGCGTGGTTCCTGTCGGCGGCGCACACGACGAAGGACGTGGACAAAACAATCGCGGCCGCAAAGGCCGCGATGCGCGATCTGTCGTAGTGCAGGCCTTCAGGCCTGCCTATCTCCAGGGATTGAGACGTTCGAAGACGGAGAGCCGCGCGAGGTCGTTGTAGATCACCGTCACCATCAGCATCATCAGGACGACGAAGCCGGCGAGCAGCATCTTCTCTTTCACGCGGACGCTGAAGTCGCGGCGCGCGAGACCTTCGAGCGCCATGATGAAGATGTGGCCGCCGTCGAGCATCGGGATCGGCATCAGGTTCAGCAGGCCAAGATTCAGGCTCAGGCTCACCATCAGACCGGCAACGGCCAGCCATCCAAGCTGCGCCGACTCCCCTGACACCTGCGCGATGGCGATCGGGCCCATCAGCTGTTTCGGCGACAGCTGCCGCGTGAGCAGCCCCCAGACGGTCTGGCCGATCATGCCCGCCATCGCGACGTTCTTCTGCGCGCTCAACCTGACCGCGCCGAGCGCTGTCGGCTTGATCGTCTTCGTGTCGTCGGTCGGCGTCACGCCGAGGTAGCCGACTTTCCCGTTGAGGCGCGGCGTCACCGTGATCGTCATGGGCGCCCCCGCCCGGAGAATCGACAGCGTCATCGCGACGTTCGGGTTCTTCCTGATGATCTGGCGGAACTCCGCGTCGAAGGTAATCGGCTCGCCGTTGGCCGCGACGATGACGTCACCCGCCTTGAGCCCGGCTTTCGCGCCCGGCTCCGTCTCGGCGATGGCGACAAGATGCGGATGCACGTTCGGCAGCACGCCGATGTCGCCGATTTCGAATTTCGCCTTGTCGTCGGAAACCGGCGTCACGGTCGTCGTGACGTCGAGGCCTTCACGCAGCAGCCCGATCGGCACCTCGCGGTTCGCGCGCGTGCCGATCGTCACGAAGAACTCTTCCCAGGTGTCGACTCGGTGCCCCGCGACGGTGACAATGCGATCGCCGGACCGGATGCCCGCGCGCGCGCCGGGCGAATCGGCCTTGACGACACCGACGACGACCGGCTGGTCGTTGTAGCTCTCGACTTCCGCGCCTTGGTACAGGACGACGGCCGCGAGCACGAACGCGAGCAGCAGGTTCATCGTTGGCCCCATGACGAGGACCTGGAACCGCTCCCATCTCGTTTTCGACAGGAATTCGCCCGGATCGCCGGTCGGGCCGTCTTCGGTCGCTTCGCCCGCCATCTTCACGTAGCCGCCGAGGGGCAGCGCGCCGATGCCGTACTCCGTCTCGCCGTACTTGTAGCTGACGATCGTGGGGTTGAAGCCGAGCTGGAACTTCAGCACGCGGATGCCGACGCGCTTGGCGGCCAGGAAATGGCCGAGCTCGTGGACGAACACGAGCACGCCAAGCACGAACACAAACGAGAGGACGTAGATAAGAGCAGTCACAACAGCAACCTCAGACTTTCAATTCTACTTCGCGGGCCACGCCAAGCGCCTGCTCCCTCGCCCATTGATCGACGGCGCGAACACCGGCAAGCGTCGCCACCTCAGCCGGTCTATGCGCCGCCATCGTCTGCTCGATGACCCGGGCGATTGCCGGAAACCCGATACGTCCGTCGAGGAAGCGCGCGACGGCGACTTCGTTCGCGGCGTTCAGCACGACCGGCAGGCTGCGTTCGGCCTCGAGCGCGTGATACGCGAGCGCCAGGCACGGAAACGCCTTCGTGTCCGGGGCGTCGAAATCCAGATGGCCGGCGCGAACGAGGTCGAGCGACGGCAGTTGCGCGGCCCACCGTTCGGGATAGGAGAACGCATACTGAATCGGCAGCCGCATGTCGGTAACGCCGAGCTGCGCGATCACCGAGCCGTCCGTCAGCTCGACCATTGAATGCACCACCGACTGGGGATGCACGATGACGTCAATCTGATCCGCACGCACGCCGAACAGCCAGTGCGCCTCGATGACTTCGAGGCCCTTGTTCATCAGCGTCGCCGAGTCGATGGTGATTTTGCGGCCCATGCGCCAGGTCGGGTGCCGCAGCGCTTCGTCCGCGGTCACCGCCTGGAGTTCAGACGCGGATCGCCCTCGAAAAGGTCCACCGGACGCCGTCAGAATCAGCCGCTTGATCTCGGCGCTGTCCCGGCCGTGCAGGCACTGATGAATGGCGTTGTGCTCGCTGTCGACGGGAAGAATGGCGACGCCGTGCCGCCGCGCGGCGTCCATGACGATGCCGCCGGCCATGACGAGCACTTCTTTGTTCGCGAGCGCGATCGTCTTCTTGTGCTCGATGGCAGCGACAACCGCCTCGAGCGCTTC
>Ga0153915_10001384_pt1 | contig 22225 bp, 18 predicted proteins | sample Opewatmetagenome_2_FD_107003 | JGI IMG/M metagenome (GOLD analysis project Ga0153915, IMG submission 107003) | Freshwater wetland microbial communities from Ohio, USA - Open water 3 Core 3 Depth 3 metaG | ecosystem: Environmental > Aquatic > Freshwater > Wetlands | place: USA: Ohio, Lake Erie...
ATGACTGGGGAACTGTCTCGAAGACTTGCTCGGTGAAAATACAATACCGGTGAAGATGCCGGTTACCTGCAGATAGACGAAAAGACCCTAGAAGCTTTACTGCAGCTTGATATTGAGTATATTTTTGCATTACGTAGCATAGATGGGAGAGGTTGAGAATACGGTTTTGGCTGTATTGGACTCGTCAGTGAAATACCATTTTTTGTGATGATATATTCTAATCTCTAAGGCAAAAACTTAGAGAGACAGTATCTGGTGGGTAGTTTTACTGGGGCGGTATCCTCCTAAAAAGTAACGGAGGAGTTTATTAAGGTTAGCTAGGCGCGAATGGAAACCGTGCCGATAGTGTAATGGCACAAGCTGGCTTGACTGTAAGACGTACTTGTCGAGCAGATACGAAAGTAGAACATAGTGAACCGACATTTCGCGTTAGACGCGGATGAAGATTAACGGATAAAAGTTACTCTAGGGATAACAGGCTAGTTCCGCCTAAGAGTTCATATCGACGGCGGAGTTCGGCACCTCGATGTCGGCTCACCTTATCCTCCTGGTGGAGAAGCTGGGAAGGGTTTAGCTGTTCGCTAATTAAAAAGGTACGCGAGCTGGGTTCAAACCGTTAAGATCAGAATTAATTTGTGATTTTAACAGTTTGAACCGTTGAGGTTAAAACAAATTTATTTTGTTTTCTGTTTAAAAATGAGATTAAGACCATGATACATAGTTAATGTATTCACGGCGGCTACATAAATTTATGTAGAGAAGTTGGGGTTATCGGTGAAAGCCTAAATGGCTAATACCGAGAGGATGAAAGTCCTTGTAGAGACTAAAAACCAACCTTGTAGGCATAATTTATTGCTTGCAAGAATAGATAGTCCAATCCCTCTAGCAATAGAGGTTCGATTATCATTATTGAAACGCGATGATAAGAGAAGTAAAATATAGATGCGTGAGACAGGTTGGTCTCCTATCTACTGCAGGCGTTGATTCTTGAGAAGATTTGCTCCTAGTACGAGAGGACCGGAGTGAACTGACCTCTGGTGTGTGGGTTCTGGCGCCAGCCGGATTGCCCAGTAGCTATGTCGGGAATGGATAACCTCTGAAAGCATCTAAGAGGGAAGCCAACTTCAAGATGAGGAATCGTTTGAGAAACCTAAGAGATGATTAGGTTGATAGGCACTAGGTGTAAGTGGAGTAATCCATTGAGCCGAGGTGTACTAATTGTTCGATTTCTATTAGGAAATCTGGAAATCATTATTTGCATTCTCTAAATCAGTATTCAGTTTTCAGGTATCATATCTGTTATTAACCAAGCTGGTAGTAGCAGAAATTGAAATCTGAAAGTTGAATTTTTTGTGTTGGTGATTTGATGTGGTGGTCACACCTGTTCTCATTCCGAACACAGAAGTTAAGCACCATTATGCCGATGATACTCTATAAACGGGGAAAGTAGGTTGTCGCCAGCACAAAGAATTTAACTAATCAAAAATCCGCTTCATATTGAAGCGGATTTTTGATATACTCTATGTATGTCTTGGGCATCACGTAGACAATTTAAATATCTCTCTATAGTTTTACTTTTTATTGCAATTATTGTCTTTATATTTATCTATCCATTTATTTTTAAAGAGTCAACTTGCTACGATGGAAAACAAAATGGTAATGAAGATGGAATAGATTGTGGAGGTTCTTGCTCTCTTATGTGTGAATCTGATATTTCTTCACCAGCTATTCTCTGGAGCAGAGCTTTCCCTGTTACTGGGAGTAATTATAATCTTGTTGCTTTTGTTGAAAATAGAAATAAAACTTCTGGGGTTGCTAAAGCTTCATACGAATTTAGAATATATGATACTAATAATACGTTAATAGGTCGTCGTGAAGGAACTACCTTTATCCCGCCGAATCAACAATTTGCTGTTTTTGAATCACGTTTTGATGCAGGGGAAAGTACCATTAAAACAGTAACTTTCGAATTTGATTCCTCGTTATCATGGGTTAAAAAGTTCCCAACTTTACAAACCTTACCAATTAATATTAAAAATATTGTTTTTGATAATGATAAAGATACACCGTCTCTTTCAGTTACTATTAGTAATGACTCTGTTTATGATATTCCAGAATTTGATATAATCGCTATTTTATATGACATAAATGGTAATGCTATAAATACTTCAAAAACACATAAAAACAAGTTGTTAAGTAATAATTCTATGTCGATTAATTTTACTTGGCCAGAAACTCTCTCGACTGTTCCAGTTACAGAAGATGTTCTTGTTTCTATAAATCCATTTTCTGTTTCTTTTTAATTTATTTTTAGTAATGGAGCTACTTCAATTTAAAAAAAATAAATTATTTGTTGGTATTGATTGGTTATTGATACTTTTTATTATTCCTGTCATAGGGGCTGGACTTGTGACAATGCAATCTTTTACAGGGGAGACAGTATTGTTCAACCATCAACTAATCTGGATAGGGATATCGTTTTTAGTTTTTCTTTCCCTGTCTTTTTTAGATTTTCGTTTTCTTAAGCGCACGGATGTTTTAGTTACTCTTTATGTAATTTTTTCAGTTTTACTTATCTTATTATTTATTTTTGGTCATACTTCGCGTGGTGCTCAAAGTTGGTTTTCTCTTGGTGGTTTTTCTTTTCAGCCATCAGATATGACGAAGCTCATTGTTATTCTTATGTTAGCTAAATATTTTTCTAGGCGTCATATAGAGATAGATAATTTTAAACATATTTTTATTTCTGGGTTGTATGCTCTTGTTCCATTTATATTAGTTCTTTTACAGCCAGATTTTGGTTCTGCAATAATAATTTTTTGCATTTGGTTTGGAATGACTTTAGTGTCGGGTATCTCAAAACGTCATTTGTTAATAGTTGTTGGAGCAGTAATTATTGCCCTTGTTCTTCTTTGGGGTTTTGTTTTTGCCCCATACCAAAAGGCTAGAATAATAAACTTTGTTCAACCTCTATCTGATATTCATGGTTCTGGATATAATGTTTATCAAGCAATGATTGCTGTTGGAAGTGGTCAGGTAGTTGGGAAAGGGGTAGGTTTTGGAACCCAATCTCGTCTTAATTTCTTACCTGAATATGAGACAGATTTTATCTTTGCTGCTTTTTCTGAAGAATGGGGTTTTGTAGGAGTGTTAATATTATTTATATTGATAGGTTTAATAATTTGGCGAATATTAAGAATTGCAATACTTGGAACTAGTAATTTCGAAATTCTTTATGGGTTAGGTTTAGCTATTTACTTTATGGTTCATTTTATTATAAATATTGGGATGAATATAGGTATAATGCCTGTTACAGGGATTCCTCTACCTTTTATGAGTTATGGAGGTTCTCATCTATTAACAGAACTTACTGGTCTTGGTATTCTAATGGGGATGAATCGTTATCACAGAGTAGCTCATAAAGATGACATGTCGCATGAATTTTTAGGTATATAGTAATTAATTAAATTTATGACAGAAATTATTGATTGTAAAAAAATTAAAGATGATATTTTAGATAATATTAAAAAAGAAATTTTATCTTTAAAATTTTCTCCAGTTTTTTGTGATATTTTAGTTGGAGATAATGAAGTATCTGCTTCTTATGTCAGGATAAAATCTAAAACAGCTATGTCTGTTGGAATAAAATTTAGAACTGCTAATTTTAATAATTCTATAACGACAGAAGAACTTATTAACGAAATAGAAAATCTAAACAAGGTTCCTTATATGTGTGGAGTAATAGTTCAATTACCACTACCTGATTATATTGATAAAAAGAAAGTTCTTGATGCAATAAATCCATCTTTAGATGTTGACTGTCTTGGTTCAATAAATAGTGATCATTTTTATAATAATAATGGTGGAATTTGTTACCCCACAGCGTTAGCTTGTTTGGCGATTATTGATAGTTTAAAAATTAATTTATCAAATAAAAATATATTAGTCTTAGGGCAAGGAAATTTAGTCGGTTTACCGGTTACTCATTTATTATCAAAGAGAGGACTTAATGTAAAAACAGCTAATAGAGAAACTCCTAATACTGAAGAATTGATAAAAAATGCCGATTTAATAATTTCAGCAATTGGGAAAGCTAAATATATAAAAGGAAATATGGTTAAGAAAGGAGTTGTTATAATTGATGCTGGAACTTCTGAAGATAATGGAGCTGTTATTGGAGATGTTGATCTAGATAGTGTTATGGGGATCGCCTCTTTTATTTCTCCAAATCCAGGTGGAGTAGGGCCAATCACAGTTTCTATGCTTTTGCAAAATGTATTACAAGTAGCTAAAGAAAAGAAAATCTAATGACTAGTTTTTTGTCTAATTTAGTTAAATACGATTTTATTAAATATCTATCATTATTTTTATCCTATGGATATTTTTATTTAATCCCAATATTTTTATTTTTTTGGATTTTTATTTCAAAAACAAAAAAAATACATGTTTTTTTAATATTATTTTTATCTACTTTTTCTACGTGGATACTCTCTGAAGTGATTAAAGTTTTTACAAAAATAGAAAGGCCTGATGTTTTAAGTCAAATTGTCCATGAAAGTACTTTTTCTTTTCCTTCAACTCATTCTGCTGTCTCAATGGTATTAGGAGTAGTTACTTATTCTCTAAATAAAAAATTAGGAATTATTTTGATCATCTCTTCTTTTATTATTGGTGTTTCAAGAATTATCTTAGGTGTTCATTATTTTGTAGATGTTTTTGTTGGTTGGTTTTTGGGCTTTGTTGTGGCCTTGATTTTTATTAGATTTTTTAAAAAATCATGACGATTATACAAACAATAATATTAGGAATAATTGAAGGTTTTACAGAGTTTTTACCAATATCTTCAACAGCTCATATTGATATTGCCCGTTCTATTTTATCTATTCCTACATCTAATTTTATTAAAAGTTTTGAAATAATTATTCAGCTCGGAGCTATATTAGCTGTATTTTTGTTTTATTTTAAAAAGATTTTTTCTTCATGGATATATATACGAAATTTAATAATTGCTTTTATTCCAACTGGAATAATTGGGTTTATTTTATATAAAATTATTAAATCATTCTTATTGGGAAATATTTGGGTGGAATCAATAGCTTTATTTCTTGGAGGAATAATTATCCTTATATTTGAGAATAGGCAAGCAAAGAAAGACGAAGTTTTAGACGAAAAGATAAATTTAGAAAATATGAATATTAAACAACTACTAATTTTAGGAACAGCTCAAGCACTAGCAGTTATTCCTGGAGTTTCAAGATCAGGAGCAGTTATAATTTCTGGTCGAGCAATAGGATTAGGCAAAAAATTAATTACAGAATTTTCTTTCCTTCTTGCTATTCCTACAATGCTCTCAGCAACTCTTTATGATATCTATAAATCAGGATTATCTTTCTCTAATTCACAATGGGGGATAATACTTCTTGGTTTTATAGTTTCTTTTATAATTGCTCTTGTGGTTATAAGGTGGCTTTTAGAATATATAAAAAAGCATAATTTTAAAATTTTTGGGTGGTATAGAATAGTCTTTGGTGGTTTATTAATATTAGCCTTGATTATTAAAATCATATAAAATTTTTAATAAATAAAGAGCTTGATTTTTATATATAAATAGAATAAAATTACTTTACTATGTTCAAAACAAGAATTACGGCGTTTATTGTTATTTTAGTAGGAGTTGCCCTAGGTTTTTTTGTTTATCAGTCAGAAATTAGTAACAGAAATTTAGAAAGTGGAGCAACAGCAACTGGGCTAGCTAAATATCCATTTAAGCTTGGGTTAGATCTCTCTGGGGGGACTCATTTGGTCTATAAAGCTGATGTTTCCTCTATAACAAAGACAGAGCTTAGTGATTCAATGGATGCTCTCCGTGATGTTATTGAAAGACGGGTTAATGCTTTTGGTGTAGCAGAACCAATTGTCCAAATCCAAAGTGGAGATTTTTCAAATGCGGGTGAAGAAAGATTAATTGTTGATTTACCAGGAGTAACTGATGTTAGTAAGGCTATTGAAATGATTGGGCAAACTCCAGTTCTTGATTTTAGGGTAGAAAATATTGATGGGGACGCAGAGCAAGAAGCAACAGTTGACGAGAATGGAGAACTTAATGTTGATTTATATTCCTCTATGTACAAAAAAACTGATTTAACTGGAAGATATCTACAAAAAGCTGTCTTAGAATTTGATCAAACTACAGGTGAACCAACAGTTGGTTTGCAATTTGATGCACAAGGTTCAATCCTGTTTGAGCAGATTACTAAAGAAAATATTGGTAAAACAGTCGCTATCTTTTTAGATAGTGAGCCAATATCGATTCCAAGAGTTAATGAAGCTATCTCTGGAGGTAAGGCACAAATTTCTGGTAATTTCACAGCGACCGAAGCAAAAACATTAGTTGGGCGTCTAAACTCCGGAGCTCTTCCTGTCCCAATAAGTCTTGTCTCTACACAAACTATTGGTCCATCTCTTGGAGAAGAAGCAACAACAGCGGGGGTTAAAGCAGCTATATTTGGATTTTTAATTATTGTTTTATTCTTAATACTTTGGTATAGATTGCCAGGATTAATTGCTGCAATTGCATTGTCTATGTATGTAACAATAATGCTTGCAATATTTAAGCTTGTTCCCGTTACTCTAACAGCCACTGGTATTGCTGGATTTATTATTTCTATTGGTATGGCAGTTGACGCAAATGTTCTTATCTTTGAAAGAATGAAGGAAGAATTTCGTAAAGGTGGAGAGATTCCAGAATCAATTCATCACGGATTTAAGAGAGCCTGGTTATCTGTTCGTGATTCAAATATTTCAAGTATAATAACATCAATAATTTTATTCTGGTTTGGAACAACTCTTATAAAAGGTTTTGCTCTTGTCTTTATGATTGGGGTTATCGTTTCTTTGATTTCAGCTATCTCAATAACAAGATTATTTCTTTATTCTCTCAATATTAAAAAGAAAAATAAATTTACCAATTTCTTATTCGGGTCGGGTTTTAGAAGCACTAAGATAATAACTGCACCAGCAGTTTCAAAATAATATGTTTGTCGTAAAATATAGAAAAGTTTTTGTTACAATTTCAGCTATTCTTGTTTCTTTGGCAGTTGCTTCAATCATAGTATTTGGTTTAAATTTTGGAATTGACTTTAAAGGAGGTTCTTTGCTTGAAGTTGAATATTCTGGAGTAAGACCATCTCAAGATATTGTTGAAGGTTCAATCAAAAGTCTTGATATTGGGGAAACATTAATACAACCAATTGGAGATAATGGTTATAGTATTAAAGCTCGTGATATAACAGATCAAGAAAAAAAAGAGATTTTAGTAGCTCTTGGAAGTGATGCAACAGAGACTAGTTTTACTTCTATTGGTCCTTCTGTCGGAGCTGAACTTGTTCGCAAATCAATAATTTCATTTATTCTAGTTTTAATTGGTATAATATTCTGGATTGCTTTCTCCTTTAGGAAAGTTTCTAAACCAGTATCTTCTTGGAAATATGGATTAATTGCTATTGTTGCTCTAGTTCACGATGTGACAATCTCTGCAGGAGCTTTTGCCTTTATAGGATTCTTAACGGGGGTAGAGGTTGATACTTTATTTGTGGTGGCGATTCTGACGGTTCTCGGATTATCCGTTTCAGATACTATTGTTGTTTTTGACCGTGTTCGAGAAAATCTAAGAATTGGTCGTTCTAAGATATTTGAAGAGACAGTAGGGGAAAGTTTAAATCAAGTTTATACAAGATCTCTTATAACCTCAGTCACTGTTATTGCAGTTTTGCTATGTCTTGTATTCCTAGGTCCTTCAAGTACAAGAATATTTGCGATAGTTCTAACAATTGGAATGTTCTTTGGTACTTACTCCTCAATATTTCTTGCTAGCCCTCTACTTGTTATTGTTAATAATATTCAAAATAAAAAGAAAAAAACACGATAATATCCTTATTTTAAAACCTAAAAATCTCCTAGTTACCTAGGGGATTTTTTGCTATAATTAAAGCTAGGTGGGTTTATGCCCACCTAGTCGGTTTATTAAACTAAATTCATCTTTTAAATTCAAATTTTATGCCAATCCCATATATTGTTTTAGGGATAATTATTGCTCTAATACTCTATTTTGTATTCAAATATAATAGTTTTATCTCTTTACTTAATAGAACTAAAGAGGCTTGGGCAGACATTGATATCCAACTCAAACGTCGTTATGATCTTATCCCTAACTTAGTTAATACTGTTAAGGGTTATGCTTCTCACGAAAAAGATGCTTTTGAAAAAGTAACTGAAGCTAGGGCTAAAGCTATAGATGCCAAAAGTGTTGCTGAAAAAAGTGAAGCTGATAATGTCTTATCGGGAACCCTCAAATCATTATTCGTAATATCTGAAGCTTATCCTGAATTGAAAGCCAATACTAATTTTATTCAACTTCAAAATGAACTATCAGATACTGAAAATAAGATAATGGCCGCTCGTCGTTTTTATAATTCAAATGTTCGCGAATTCAATACAAGAATTAAAGTGTTTCCAGCAAGTATTGTTGCAAGCATTTTTAAATTTACAGAAATAGAACTATTTGAATTAGATAAAGATAGTGAAGAAAAAAAACCTGTTGAAGTAAAATTTTAATTTTGTATGGCGACAATTTATACTTATCAAGGTCAAAATGTAAGAAGAACATGGTTATTGATGACTACATTTTTTATTCTTGTCATTTTAATTGGTTTTATCTTTTCGCAAATATATGATAATCAAAATATTTTATATTTTTGTGTAATTTTTTCTATTTTGATGAATATCTTTAGCTATTGGAATTCAGATAAAATTGCTTTATCTTTAGCAAAAGCTCATCCCGTAACTCGTGAAAAATATTTTGATTTATATACTACAGTAGAAAATCTTGCAATTACTGCGGGGTTACCAACTCCTAAAATTTATGTTATCAATGACCAAGCTCCAAATGCTTTTGCAACTGGTCGTGATAAAAAGCATGCAGTTATTGCCGTAACAACTGGGTTACTTGCAATTATGAATAAGACAGAACTAGAAGGAGTGATTGCTCATGAGATGAGTCATATCGGGAATAGAGATATGCTTGTTTCAACTGTTGCAGTTGTTCTGGCTGGTTTTATTTCAATTTTGGCTGATGTAATGATGAGAGCAACACTTTTTGGAGATCATGATAATAATAGAGGAAATGGAATTTTTGCGATTATTGGAATTGCCCTAGCTATTATCGCTCCAATTTTTGCTAGTTTGCTTCAGCTTGCTATTTCAAGAAAAAGGGAATATTTAGCAGATGCTTCAGGCGTTTTACTTACACGTTATCCAGAAGGGTTAGCTAGTGCTCTTGAAAAACTTAAAAATTATGGAAGGCCAATGAAGAATCAATCTAGTGCGATTGCTCATCTCTATATATCAAATCCATTAGGGGAAGGAAAACTTGCTAAAAAAACAAAGCAATTATTTTTTACACATCCACTGATTGAAGATAGAATTCGTATCTTGAGGAGTATGTAGATAGAATATTAAATGAGATATATAAATTTGCGGATGGTGAGGGATTCGAACCCTCGAAGGTTTTAACGCCTTACACGCTTTCCAAGCGTGCGCACTAGACCGCTATGCGAACCATCCATTTTCAGCTAACTTCTATAATAATGAAATTAAACTGGAAACGCATAAGTAACAAAAATTACCGATGCTCTTTGAAAGAACATCTGGAACTATAATACTAAATATTTAGTTTTTTACCAAGGATGATAATTATATTTTTATGATATAATTTATTACATATTTTATGGCGAAAAAGAATAATGATTTAAAAGAAAAAGTAATTAGTTCTACGAAAGTTTCTATTATTGGTAAAATCGCTAATACTGTCGGAGTAAATAGAAAATTCTCAAAATTTGGCGACGATAATTGGATAGATGATAATTCTTATATTATAAGTCCTGTTGATGGTAAGGTTGTTGCTTGTGGAGAAATAAAAGAAGATGGAAACATTATTTCTAAAAGCGGGAAAGAAGTTATCTTGAAAAGCTTAATTGGCGAATATGATAATTTGTTTATTGGTGGAACATATTTAAATATATATTTAAGTCCCAAGAATAAACATTATTGGAGAATTCCATATAAGGGGCAATTAGTTTCTACTAGTTTAAACCAAGGTAAAGCTAAAATACCTGTTTTTATCGGGCTAGATAAAATTCTAAAAAAGAGAGATTGTTTTAGGAGGGCAGTAAAGAAAAATGCTAGTGTTGGGTTAATATTTAAAGCAGACAATCTAAAATTTGCCATGATTCCAGTTGGGTCTTTAAATGTGAATGGGATACACATAATTGGTAATAATAATGGTATGTATAAGAAAGGAGATATTGGAGGGTATTTTAGTATTGGTTCAAGTATGTTGTTATGTTTTCCCAAGAATTCTGTAGAAATACTTATTAAAATAAAGGATGAAATAAAAATTGGAGAAAATATAATAAAATTAAAAAAATAGTTGTATATATTATTATTATGTGAGATAATAATAAAGTATAGTGAATTACTATTTATATTTTTAAAATATCATGACTAAAAAACTTTTTAAAATTTTATTTATCTTTACAATTTTGATCATTAGCTTAAGTGCTCAAGCTTCAACTTGTAATTTTACTAGGGATTTAGAGTATGGTTCAGAGGGAGAAGATGTACGTTGCCTTCAGCAATATTTAAATAATGCAGGGTATTATGTTGCTTACTCTGGAGATGGATCTCTAGGGAATGAAACCATATATTTCAAACAAAAGACCGAAAATGCTTTAATCTTATGGCAAATAGCTAATAGCATTTCTCCAGCTGAAGGATATTTTGGTTCAAAATCAATGCAGAAATATTATGAATTAATAGCAGCTAGTGCAACTACTTCCAGTAGTACTACTACTGATACTACAACAACCACTACAACAACAACTAGTACTTCAGATGATGAAGATAATGAAGAGAAAGATGAAACTGGAGATAAGATTAATAGTGTTATAAATATGATTAATGATGCCCAAGATGAGATTGATGATAGTGATAGTGTTACTAAGGCAGAAAAAGAATTATCTAGAGCTAGAGCTAAATTATTTGATGCGATGTCTTCTTATATTGATCAAGACTATAGCAATGCCTTAAGTTTTGCAGAAGATTCTTACACTAAAGCACAAAATGCTTATAATTATGCTGATGGAGGCAAATCTGAAGCAAAAGAAACCATTGAGGGGATAGAAGATGATCTTGATGATGCACAAAATGATCTTGACGATGCGATTGATGATGATATAGATGATGACGATGCTGATGATGCACAAGCTAAACTTGATAAGGCTCAAGATAAAATAGATGATGCTTGGGATGCATATGATGACGAAGATTATGACGGAGCAGAGACATATGCGAACAAAGCTTCTGATTATATAGATGATGCTCTAGATATAATTGATTAAACTACATGAGCCATCAAGGTAATGTTTGGGAGAGGGAATATAAAAATCCTAAATTTGTTACAAAAAAAGATGAACCACAAGCTGATACATTAAGGTTTTTTAGATTTCTTAAAAAAGAGAAAAAGGTAAAATTAGAGAATTTGGATGTTTTAGATTTAGGTTGTGGAACTGGTAGAAATTCTAATTATTTAGCTAGTTCAGGCAATAAGGTTATTGGAATTGATATCTCAAAAACAGCCTTAGAGATAGCTCATGCCCGAGCCGACGAAAGTCGGCTCGGGCACTTAGTTTCTTATCAGTTAGCTGATATTGGTGAGCCGTATAATATTTTTGATAATTCTATTGATATAATTTTAGATGTAACTTCTTCTAATTCTTTAAATGAAAAAGGTAGAGAAATATATCTTGAAGAATCTTACAGAATTTTAAAAGAGAATGGATATTTTTTTGTTAGAGCTTTGTGTAAGGATGGTGATAAAAATGTAAAGAATCTATTACAAAATAGTCCAGGCAAAGAATATGATACTTATTGTCTCAAAGATATTGGCTTAGCTGAAAGAGTTTTTTCTAAAAGTGATTTCATTAAAATATATAATCAATATTTTAAAATTCTAAAATTAGAGAAAAAGACTAATTATACAACTTTCAATAATCGTCTTTACAAAAGAGATTATTGGTTAGCTTACATGCAAAAGTGATATAATTCATTTTATATGGATAATAAAAAAGGTAACATCGGCATATTTGATTCTGGTCTTGGTGGACTATGGATTTTAAAACATTTGAAAGAGAAACTTAGTAATTATAATTATATCTTTTACGCTGATCAAGCTAATATCCCTTATGGGCATAAAACAAAAGATGAACTTTTTGAAATTACTGCTAAGGCCCTAGATTTTTTATATGGAGAAAAGAATTGTATGGGTGTCATCTTGGCTTGTAATACAGTTAGTTCAAATATATATGAAAGACTTCGTAACTGGAAAGATAAAAAATATTTTGGACGGATTCTCTTTGGGATAGTCCATCCAACAGTTGAATCTTTAAATCCAAATGAAAAAACTGTTATTTTCGCAACGCCAAGAACATGTGAGTCAGAAATTTATGATAAATTTTTTAAAGAACATATAAAAGATTATCTTAAAATCCCAATGAAAGATTTAGCTTGTAAAATTGAAAACGACGAAGATGTTTTTCCTTATATAAATTCTTTTAAAGAACAAGTTCCAAATAATACTGTAAGAGGAGCTTTGCTTTGCACTCATTATGGTATTGTTAAAAATGATTTTAAGAAAGTTTTTCCAGATATAAAAACATGGATTTATCAAGAAGAAATAGTTCCGAATTATATAAATAACTATTTTAAGGAATTTCCAGAAAGGGAAAATTTCTTTAAACATGGTAATGAGATATTTATATATATGACTAAAGACAATATTATTTTCAAAGATTTTGCCCAAAAATGGTTTGGGGATAAGGTTAAAATTCAAGTTATTAAATCTCAAAAATAAGCTATAATAAAAGTATATGGTTACTAAGACTTTTGAAGAAGCATATAAAAAGTTAAATAAAGCTCAAAAGGAAGCAGTGGATACTATTGAAGGTCCAGTTATGGTTGTTGCTGGTCCGGGGACAGGGAAGACACAAGTTCTAGCTTTACGAATAGGAAATATTTTGAAAGAAACTGATACTCCCGCTGAAGGAATACTTTGTCTGACTTTTACTAATTCAGGAGTAAGAGCAATGAAAGATCGTTTAGAAAAATATGTTGGTAAAAGAGGACAAGAAGTACATGTTTCTACATTCCATAGTTTTGCAATTGAATTAATTGAGAAATATTATGAATTTCTTGATTTTCCACAAATTCCCTCTCTTCTTAATGATGATGATACAGTTTTCTTGATTGATGATATTTTGAATAATAATGAATGGGATTATTTAAGACCATTATCAAATCCAACATTGTATTTTAATCAATTAAGGCAACTCATCTCTATCCTCAAGAGAGAAAGGGTTACAACTGAAGAATTTCTCTCATCAATTAATGAAGATATGGAAGATTTGAAAAATAATCCAGAAAGTATATCTTCACGAGGAGAATCTAAGGGCCAACTAAAAAAAGAAGTTTTGAAGAATATAGAATCACTTGAAAAGACGAAAGAGGTTGTCCAGTTTTATAAAATTTATGAAGAAACCAAAAAGAAGATGTCTTTGATGGATTATGATGATGTTTTAGAGTATGCTGTTTACTTAGTTGAAAATTTTTCTGATATCAGAGATGATACGAAAGAAAGTTATTTGTATGTTCTTGTTGATGAGCATCAAGATTCTAGTGGGATTCAAAATAGTTTCCTAAAGGCAGTTTGGTCTGAAACTGAAAGCCCAAATATTTTTGTTGTTGGCGATGATCGTCAACTTATTTATGGGTTCTCTGGAGCTAATCTCTCGTACTTTGAGGAATTTTCTCATATCTTTGGTAAGGTTAAGCTTATTGTTCTAACAGAGAATTATCGTTCAACTATGCCTATACTTTTATTAGCTGACGATTTGCTTAAAAGTTCTATTACATCTGAAAAATTAAATAGTAACAGAAAAGGTGAAGAAAAAGTTTTACTTAATGAATTTAATTATCCTCGTGACGAAATTATTGCCGCAGGTTTATTCTTTAAAGAGAAGATTGAAAAAGGTATTGATCCGAATGAATGTGCATTACTTTTACCACGTAATTATCAAGTTAAGGTAGCTATTGATATTTTGTCTAATATGGGGTTACCTGTAACAGAAGGGAATAATTTATCACTTTTGTCTCAATTAGAATCTGATTATTTTAGAAGGGTTCTCGGAATAATTGCTAAACCATTTGATTCAATTTTAATTTCTGAAAGTTTGCTTGATAAAACTAGTGGAATTGAGCCGATGTCTGCCCATTTATTTTTAAGAAATAATAAACTTGAAACTTTAACTATAAACGATTTAATTTTTCAAAAAGATGAAGGTCTTTTTGAAAATAATAATCAGATATATATTTGGGGTAAAAAATTAGAGAATTGGATAAATAAATTTCAGGGTGAAAGATTAAGTAATATTATTAACATTTTGGCTAATGAACTTCTAATCAACCAGTCTGAGAATAATGAAGAATTATTGAAAAGAGTAGAAATTGCCAGAAGTTTTATTCACCTCGCAATAATATTTGAAGAGAAAAATTCTAAGTCAGATGTTGTCTCTTTTGCAGAGTATTTAAATAGATTAGAGTCTTATAATACTAATATAGAGCTTGCTAAATTTGGGAATGATAATGGCATAAAAGTAATGACACTTCACAAATCAAAAGGATTAGAATATGAAGCTGTTTGGATTGCTCATTCCAATGAGGAAGTTTTACTTTCTGAAAAGAAAATTGGTTTTACTTTACCAGAGAGTATTAAAGAGCATATTAATAAAAGAAGCATTGAAGAAGCTAAAAGGGAATTATACGTAGCAATTACTAGAGCGAAAAGTTATTGCGTTATTTCTTATGCATCTGAAAATTATAATGGGAGAGAAATGAATCTAGTTTCTATTCTGAAGGATTTACCAGATATTGATTTTATTAAAAAAACGAAAGATGAAACTGAAAAAGAACTATTGAAAAATGGACCAAGAATATATACTAATTTAATAAACAAAGAATATAAAAGTGAAATTATTGATGATATTAAAGAATTAGTTAAAAAGAATTATGAGAATCTAACTATTTCTGTTTCAATGCTTAATAACTTCTTCGAATGCCCATGGAAATGGTATTTCAGAAGTTTCTTGCGTTTACCTGAACCTAAGCCAGCACATTTAGCTCTAGGGTCAATTGTTCATTCTACGATTGAGTATATTTTGAAAGCTGACAAACTTCCCACAAAAGATCAAATAAAAGAAAAAATAGAAAAAGAGTTAAATAATGAAAAAGTAAAAAATAAAATTGAATTTAATAAATTAGCTAAAAAAGCCGAAGAAACAATTTCTTCTTGGATAAAGAATTATTATGATAAACTAGAAAGTAGTTATAAATCAGAAAGATCTATATCTTTTCATGATAAAGATTTTACCAATTTATCAATGTATGGGAAATTAGATTTAACAGAATATTCTAAAGATGGAGGAATAACTGTAACTGATTTTAAAACAGGGAATTCTAAAACGAGAAATATGATAGAAAAAATAGGGGATGATGGAAGAATGTCAGATCTTATGCGACAACTTACGATGTATACTTATCTTTTACAAGGTAATGAAAGACAGGCGAAGGTTAGAAGCTCCAGACTTCTTTTCTTAGAAGAAGATATAGATAATAAGAATTCTTTGTATGAAACTTTTATTGATCAAGAAAAAATAGATTTACTCAGAAAGGATATAAAAGATTATTGCAATTCACTTGAAGATGGAACTTTTGTAAATAACGAATGCCATTTCAAACCTTATGGTTCTGGGGCTACTGAATGTGAATATTGCAAACTTGCTAAACAGTTATTTAAAAAATAATTTATCCTTTGAAAAAGGTGTTTTAAGTGATATATTTATAAAATATGGATATAAATGAAAAAGGGAAAGAACATCCACTTTCTATTGTTATAAATGGGGCTATAAAAGTTTTTACTGAACTTGGTTTTGAAGTAGTTATTGGGCCAGAATTAGAGGACTTATATCATAATTTTGATGCTTTAAATGTCCCTAAGGATCATCCTGCTCGTGATATGCAAGATACTTTTTATATTAAAGGCCAACCAGAAAAAGTTTTAAGAACTCAAACTTCTTCTATCCAGATTCGCTTTATGGAAGAGTTCATTAAATCAGGGGAAAAACCCCCTTTTGCAATTATTGCTCCAGGAAAAGTTTTCCGTAATGAATCCACAGATGCTACACATGAAATGCAATTCTATCAGATAGAAGGGCTAGTTATTGGAGAAAATATTAACATGGCTAATTTGAAAGGTGTATTATCTTATTTTTATAAAAAAATGCTCGGAGAAGACACCCATTTACGTTTTAGACCAAGTTTCTTTCCTTTTACGGAACCATCAATTGAATTTGATTTAAAGTATAAGGGTAAATGGATTGAAATGGGTGGGGCGGGAATGGTCAATCCAGTTGTCCTAGAACAATGTGGAATTGACCCAAATAAATATCAAGGTTTTGCTTTTGGCCCAGGGCTTGAAAGGTTGATGGTTATTAAATATTTAATGCCTGACATTCGTCCTGCGTATCATGGAGATTTAAGATTTAATCAGATTTAAAAATATGAAAATTTCTTATAATTGGTTACAAAGTTACTTCAAAGATAAATTACCTGAACCAGAAAAAATTTCGGAAGGGATTATTTTTCATGCTTTTGAAGTTGAAGAAATGGAGGAAGTTGGTAATGATACTGTTTTTGAAATCAAAGTCCTTCCTGACAGAGCCCATGACTGTCTTTCTCATTGGGGAATTGCCAAAGAAATATCAGCAATTTTTAATTTAAAAATTTTGTCACATGATAATTCTGAAACCCAAAATTCAAAATTAACCAACTTACAAGTAGAAGTTAGTAATGATAAATGTTCTAGATATATGGGTAGAATTGTAAGAAATGTCACTGTTTCTGATAGCCCAGATTGGTTGAAAGAAAAATTAAATACCATAGGACAGAAGTCCATAAATAACCTTGTTGATATAGCTAATTTTATTATGTTTGACCTTGGACAACCAATACACTGTTTTGACTTAGATAAATTAAATAGTGAGAAGCTTATTATTAGACAGGCTAGAGAAGGGGAGCATTTAACAACTTTAGACAAAAAAGAGGTTGATTTAGATGAATCGATTTTAATAGTTGCTGACGAAAAAGACCCATTAGCTATTGCTGGAATAAAGGGTGGTCTAAAAGCTGAAGTTGATAAAAATACAAAAAATATAATTATAGAGGTTGCCAATTTTGATGCTGTCTCTACCAGGAAAACTGCAAGAAAAATAAATATTTTAACTGATGCGGTTAAAAGATATGAAAATGAACTAAGCCCAGAACTTTGTTCTATCACGATGAATAAAATTACTGAAATGATTATTAATTTGGCTGGTGGTCAGGCAGAAGAAATAATAGATATTTATCCTAGCAAGCAAGAAGGTTGGAGTATCACTGTTTCTACAGATTATATAAATAAGAGGCTTGGTTCAAATTTTTCAAATGATGAGATAAAAAATGTGTGGAATAGATTAAATTTTAAATATCAAGAAAATAATAATGAGTTTAGTATCGAAATTCCATTTTTAAGACTTGATTTAAAATACCCACATGATTTAGTTGAAGAGGTTATTAGAATCTCAGGTTATGATCGTCTTGAAGAAAAAATTCCAGAAATTGAAAAAGGAAAATTAATAGATGAAACTTATTTTAAAACATTATGCATCCGTAGACATCTTTTAGATCATGGATATTCTGAAGTAATGACTTATGATTTCAAGGATAAGGGGGATATAGAAATTTTAGCTTCGGCTTCAGATAAAAAGTTTTTAAGAAATAATTTAACTGATGGGTTAAAAGAAAGTATTAATCTTAACACCCTTAATGCTCCACTTTTAGGAATGGAGAAAATAAAAGTTTTTGAAATTGGTACCATCTTTCTAAAAGATAGAGAAGAAATGCGAGTAGCTTTTGGTGATAAAAAGAAAATAGAAGAAATGACGCTAGATGAATATTTATCCAAATGCAACGAAGCTAAACTTTCTGTGTCTGAAGAATCCATGAGGCATGTTTTAGGAGATGGGTCTCTTATTTCTGATAGTAATTTTAAGCAATGGTCTATTTATCCTTTTATCGCTAGAGATATTGCTGTTTGGGTTCCTATAGATATTAATCCTAATAATTTATTTGATATTTATAAAGAGCTAGGAAGAGAGCTAATGATAAAAGACCCAATGCTTATAGATAAATTTGAAAAAGATGGAAAAATATCTTATGCCTATCGCTTAGTTTTTCAGTCTTATAATAGAACTCTTACTGACGAAGAAGTCAATGAAATAATGAATAAAATATCTGATAAAATTTTATCTTTAGGGTGGCAAGTTCGCTAAAATATCATTTATTTATAAGGTTAAAATTACCTAAAATCTATTAGCATTTTAGGCAATTTTTTGCTATAATAAATAGCATAGTTACACCATATTTAAGGTGTTTTAATTATCATTAATTTTCTAATAAATGGCAAAAAAAGAAGAAAAAAAGGTTAAAAAAGAAGGTTCCTATGGAGCTGAACAGATATCAGTTTTAGAAGGTCTTGAACCTGTTCGTCGTCGTCCTGGAATGTATATTGGTTCTACTGGACCAGAAGGTCTTCACCATCTTATTTGGGAGATTTTTGATAACTCTCGTGATGAAGCGATGGGTGGTTTCTGTGACAGAATAGAAGTTGTTTTGCTTCCAGATAATTCAGTTAGAGTTGCTGATGATGGTAGAGGTATTCCAGTTGATATTCACTCTAAAACAAAAGTTTCTGCTCTTGAAACTGTTATGACAACACTTCATGCCGGAGGTAAGTTTGGTGGTGATAATAGTGGATATAAATATTCTGGAGGATTACATGGAGTTGGGGCTTCTGTTGTTAATGCTTTGTCCATTTTTACTCAAGCTGTTGTCCATAGAGATGGGGGTAAATATATTCAAGAATATTCTCGGGGGAAGAAAAAAGCTGCAGTTAAAAAAGTTGCAAATTCTAAGGATCATGGAACAATAATTGCATTTAAGCCAGATGAAGAAATTTTTAAAGACGCAAAATTTGAATGGAATACTGTTATTAATCATCTTCGTCAGCAAGCTTATCTCGTGAAAGGTTTACGTATTGAAATAATTGACGCGAGAAACTGGGATCCTTTAACAGGTGGGGTAGGTAAATCCAAAGGTTATGAAAATACTTTTTGGTTTAAAAATTTAAATTTAGAGCTTCCATCTACCACTTTCTATTTTGAAGGAGGTCTTGTTTCTTTAGTAAAATTTTATAATAAATCTGAAAAGCCTGTTAATAAAACTGTTTTTTATGTAAATAAAGAAGCTGACCAAGTCGGAGTTGAAGTTGCTTTGCAATATGTTGATGATATAAATTCGAACATAATTCCTTTTGCTAATAATATTTATAATACAGAAGGAGGAACTCATGTTACTGGATTTAAAACAGCTTTGACTAGGGTTATTAATACTTATGGTAAGAAAAATAATCTTGTTAAAGAAGCAGATGGTGGTTTTACAGGAGATGATGTTCTTGAAGGACTAACTTGTGCAATTTCAGTTAAACTTCGTGAGATTCAATTTGAAGGTCAAACAAAAGCAAAACTTGGTTCTACAGAAGCTCAAGGAGCAGTTGCTTCAGTATTCGGTGATGCTTTCTCTTCGTTCTTAGAGGAAAATCCAGATGAAGCTAAGTCTATTATTAGTAAGTCACTCCTTGCTCTTCGTGCTCGTAAAGCTGCAAAAGCTGCAAAAGATTCTGTTTTAAGAAAAGGAGCGCTAGAAGGCATGACCTTACCTGGGAAGCTTGCTGATTGTCAAGTTAGAGATGCTGAATCAGCTGAATTGTTTATTGTAGAGGGGGATTCGGCTGGTGGTACTGCCAAAATGGGGAGAGATAGAAAGACTCAAGCAATACTTCCACTTAGAGGTAAAATTTTAAATGTTGAACGTGCTCGTCTTGATAGAATACTTTCTAGTGAAATGATTAAGAATTTAATTGTTGCTATGGGGACTTCTATTGGTGATACTTTTGATATAGACAAGATTCGTTATAAAAAAATTATTATTGCGACCGATGCTGATGTTGATGGTTCTCATATTAGAACATTATTTTTAACTTTGATGTATAGATATTTTAGATCATTGATTGATGCTGGATATATTTATATTGCTCAACCACCTTTATTTAAAATAAAGAAAGGCAAAGAAATATCGTACGCTTTCTCTGATAAAGAAAGAGATGATTTACTTGGTAAAGATGCTCCTAAATTGGAAGAATTACTTGTTGAAGACGGAGAAGAGATGAACCAAGAAGGAGAGAAAGATGAAGAGGAGGAAAAAGAAGATAAAAATAAAAAAACTACAAAAATCCATGTTCAAAGATATAAAGGTTTGGGAGAAATGAATGCCGAAGAATTGTGGGAAACAACCATGGATCCAAGTAAAAGAATTTTGAAAAAAGTTACAATTGGTGATGCCGAAGAAGCTAATAGGGTATTTGATATGTTAATGGGGTCAGAAGTTCCTCCTAGAAAATCATTTATTCAGTCTAACGCTAAAATAGCAAATATTGATGTGTAAGTTTCAGCGGTCCAACCACAGAAAAAATTGAATTTTAAAAAATAAAAACCCTTATTTTATAAGGGTTTTTATTTTTCGGGGGTTGGACCGCTGAAGTTCTATAATTGATCTGTAACTGTTTCGGTTGTTGTTTTTAACATTCCAAAAAGTAAATCAGAATATTCCCAGAAAGCATCATTACCTTTTAACTTAGCGACACATTCAGCCGCAACTAATTTCAAGAATGAATTTTGGTGAATTGGCCAACTTCTGAAAACCCAAGCAACTTGTCCATCTGATTCTTTTACTATTTGTTCTAAAGTAGCATGTAACTTTTTGCAATAAGAGCATTCATAATCAGAATATTCTATAATTACAATTGGAGCATCTGCACTTCCCATTATATGATCATTTTCATTTACGTCAGGGACTTCTCCTTTATACTCACTAGTTACTGTGCCAGAATTAACTTCATCTATTAACTTTTTAATATCTTCAAGAGAATCATTTCCTTTAATTTCAGTTTTTACTCCATTCTTACCAACAATAACACTATATGGAGTTCCCATTTCATTAGATGGAACTTCTTTCATCGTAGCTTCAACACTAGTTTCTATATTTTGAGCAAGAGTAGTTGTATCTGTATTGCTTATACATTCAGTAAGTTTATCTTTAGAAAGCCCAACTTGTTCTGATAGTGTTTTTGATTTTTCACTCATGAGCATTCCTCTTGAAACAATTATTCCAAGCATAATTAAAAATCCCGCGACTATAATAGCCATAGGAGTTGTCATTTGTTGCTTTGAGGTATCTTTTGCTACCTCTTTAGTGACCACTTCTTTTTTTTCTTCTTTTTCTTCACCCCCTTTTATATTTGTTGATTTTGTATTTTCCATAATGTGCGTATTATAGCACATTTGTAATAGGGTAAATAGTCTTAATTTATCCTTATAAAATAAGGGTTATTTATCATATAAAATATTTGAAATATATATATAAATATGTTATATTTTCAGCTAGAAATGGATTTAGTATACACAATCGTATTTTATGTTTTTTCTTTTATTGCCGTTTATGTGCAAGTGTTTTTTTTATTGACTTTTTTTGAAAAAAAGAAAAAAATAAAATCTTCACCAGTAGATATTGAATTAAATAACTACCCATTAGTAAGTGTAGCTGTTCCTATATATAATGAGGAACGAACAATAGAAAAGACAATTAATTCATTACTTGAACTTAATTATCCAAAAGAAAAGTTAGAAATTATAGTTGTAGATGATGGAAGTAAAGATAATACATGGAGTATAATTCAACAATTTAGAAATAATCCTAGTGTTGTTTTAATTAAGAAAAAAAATGGCGGTAAATATACAGCAGTTAATCTTGCTCTTGAAATATCAAAAGGAGAATTTTTTGGTTGTTTAGATTCAGACTCAATTGTTCATCCGCAATCTCTTAAAAGAATATTAAAATGTTTTGA
>Ga0153915_10001385_pt1 | contig 22225 bp, 16 predicted proteins | sample Opewatmetagenome_2_FD_107003 | JGI IMG/M metagenome (GOLD analysis project Ga0153915, IMG submission 107003) | Freshwater wetland microbial communities from Ohio, USA - Open water 3 Core 3 Depth 3 metaG | ecosystem: Environmental > Aquatic > Freshwater > Wetlands | place: USA: Ohio, Lake Erie...
AAATCGACAACTCTTCATTCCCAAATGAAGATCAAGAAGAAGCACCACCCGTTGAAATTATTAAGGAGGAAGGTCATTTTTTTGGGATGACACCAGTACAGCGTTTTATCGTCGCCTTCATGCTGCTACTGATGACGATCATCCTGGGTATATTATTTCTTCTAGTCACCTCAAAAATCGCTCCCCCTTTCTTTAGCTGATCACTCTTCAGGTCACTCTCTAACCTCCCTGATTAACTTTCAGTAAGTTCCAGCCTCATTCTCCTTCGTTCACCCCTACACGGAGTAACTCTGCGGTAGAAATCCTCGCCAACGATGCAACATAATCCTCCCCTTCGAGGGAGATCAATAGATCGCATTTGGTTGTCCTTCCACCAAGTTTCATATCTTTAACCCGGGTTCGTAGCACCACTCCACCAGCGGATATGATGGTTAATTCGTCGACTGGCTGCACCACTCTCCCAGCAGCGATGATGCCAATACTCTTCAAGCTCTTTGGATCGATAGTCTGTACACCTCCGGTTGCACGTCCCTTGGGTGGGTAATCTGTGAGCGGTGTCCGCTTGCCATATCCACCTGTGGTGATCACCACAAGCTCTCCTCCTTCTTCCAACACTTCCATGCTCGCTACATGGTCACCTTGAGCCAAACTAATGCCATTCATTCCGCTGGCTGCCCTTCCCATGGCTCGCACAGCTGCCTCGGCAAAGCGGAGTGCCTGCCCTTGCTCAGTTACCAGGATGATCTCATCTTCCCCATCTGTCAACCTTGCCCAGCCGAGCTCGTCCCCCTCCTCCAGGGTGATGGCAATCAATCCTGAGGGACGTACCGAGCTGAACTCAGCTAGCTCCACTCGCTTGACCTTGCCGTAACGAGTAGCCATGGTGCAATACTCAGCTGCCACAAAATCTGGCGCTGCCACAGCGGCGGTAATCGTTTCTCCTGCGCTCATCGATAGCACATTAACGATCGGTATGCCGCGTGCTGCCCGGTCTGCATCTGGGATTTGATACGCCTTCTCGGAGTATACCTTCCCTTTGTCTGAGAAAAATAAGATGGTATCCAGAGTGCGTGCCGGGAACAGGAACATCACCTCGTCCTCCTGCTTTGTAGTATGCCCGGTAACGCCCCGCCCTCCTCGGCTTTGTAGCTTAAAGCTTTTGGCTGCCACCCGCTTGACATACCCGCGCTGGGTAATGCTGATCAAAACGGGTTCATCGACGACCAGATCCTCTTCCCTGAGATCTTCTTTGGCTTCATGAGCAATCCGTGTTCGCCGTGGATCCGCATATTTCTTAGCCAGCTCGACCAGGTTTGTTTTGATCAATTCAAGCACCTTATGTTGGCTGGCAAGCAGGTCTTCCAGATAAGCAACCCGTTCGAGGGTTTGGCGCTGTTCATCCTCGATTTTCTGGCGTTCCAGTGCAGCCAGGCGACGTAATTGCAGGTCCAGGATTGCCTGCGCTTGCAGCTCGCTCAGTTTGAAGCGGGTCATCAATCGTTCCTTGGCTATTTCTGCATCGGGGCTTTGGCGGATGGTTTGAATCACATCGTCCAGGTTCGCCAGGGCGATAAACAATCCTTCCAGGATATGTGCTCTCGCCCGGGCTTTATTCAGCTCGAAACGCGATCGCCGTACGATCACATCTTGCCGGTGATCGATATAAACCTGCAGCATCCGCTTGAGAGAAAGCAACCTGGGTTCACCATCCACCAATGCCAGCATCTGTACACCAAAGGTGGACTGCAGCGGGGTGTACTTGTACAGCTGGTTCAGCACCTTCATCGGTTGGGCTCCGCGCCTCAGCTCAACGATGATGCTCATTCCCCTCCGGTCAGACTCATCCCGCAAATCAGAGACATCACTTAATCTTCCCTCACGTGCCAGCTCGGCTATCCGCTCGAGCAGGCTGGATTTATTGAGCAGATAGGGAATTTCGGTGATCACAATCCTCTGCCTTCCACCATTCATATCCTCAATGTGCGCCAGCCCACGCAACACAAGCCTTCCTCGACCAGTGCTATACGCTTGGTGAATACCCTCGCTGCCTACGATCACCCCGCCAGTTGGAAAATCAGGCCCAGGAACGAGCTTAAGCAGCTCCTCGGCTGGTATATCCTCGATCTGCTCAAGGTTGTCGATCAAATATGAAATTGCAGCCACCAGCTCGGTCAGATTATGGGGTGGGATGTTGGTTGCCATACCAACTGCAATACCGGAGGAGCCGTTTAGAAGCAGATTAGGCAATTGCGCCGGCAACACCCTGGGTTCCTGTAGGGTCCCATCGAAGTTGTCCACGAAGTCCACCGTGTCCTGTTCGATGTCTGCCAGCATATCTTCTGCCATACGCGATAGACGGGCTTCGGTATATCGCATCGCCGCAGGTGCATCTCCGTCCACTGAACCGAAGTTTCCCTGACCATCCACCAACAAATAACGCATGGAGAAATCCTGTGCCATGCGGGCCATAGATTCGTATACTGCTGCATCCCCATGCGGGTGATACTTCCCCAGCACCTCACCCACGATGCGTGCTGATTTTTTATAAGCCGAACCGGCACCTATTCCCATATCATGCATGGCGTACAGAATGCGACGATGGACGGGTTTCAACCCATCACGCGCATCCGGTAAAGCACGTGCCACAATCACGCTCATGGCATAATCCAGATACGCCGCTCGCATCTGTTGGTCGATATCCACCTGTTCAATATTTCCAATATCCATTCAAACCTCATTCCACAATAACTTTGAAGTTCACAAACTCACCAGCGAATATTTCTTCCATGGGATCTTGTGGTAAGCCTTTATTAGCTTTCCATAACCCTGATGTATACCAAAAAAGATGTGCGCCACGGGGCGGACAGATGGCGCACACAACTTAATTATAAAGCAAAAATATTAACTTGTTACCAACCTAAATAGCGGTCAATCGAGGCAGCTGCCTTCCGCCCTGCCACCATAGCTGTCACCACCAGGTGGGGACCTGTAACCATATCCCCACCCCCAAAGATTCCCCTGCGATGCGTGGCGCCTGTATTTTCATCAGTCATCAGCAATCCAGAGTTATGGGTTTGAATCCCCGGGGTTGTTTCGCCGATGACCGGATCTGGTTTATAACCAATCGCCATGATGGCGGTGTCTGCTTCGATGATGAAATCAGAGCCTTCGACCGTCGAGAAGGATCGCCGACCATTTTCGTCCGGCGCGCCTAGCTGTGTCCGAACGCATTCGATCTGAGCCAGGCGCCCGTCTGCTCCTGCAATGAAACGTACCGGTTGGGTCAGGAAGTGATATTTTGCTCCCTCTTCGATTGCCATCTTGCGATCCTTGTGGCCTCCTGGCATCTCGGCTTCGCTACGCCGGTATAGGCAGGTCACCTCATCGGCATCCATGCGCAACGCTGTTCGCAAGCAATCCGACGAAGTGTCTCCACCTCCGATTACCACAACTTTCTTACCCACATCGGGGCGTGAACACATCTCATGCGGTAATAAGTCCATATCCACATTGGCGCGGATCAGGAAATCCGTCGCCTTGTAAATCCCTGGCAGGTGTTCACCCGGGACGTTCATGGTTGCATCCACTGTTGTGCCCACCCCTAAAAATACAGCGTTGTACCCACCGGAAAACAGCTTATCCACGGTGATTTTTGGTCCAATATATGTATTACAAACGAAAGTGACCCCGGCTTTTAAAAGGTCATCCCAGATGTCAAATACAACCTTTTTGGGTAGCTTGAAATTGGGGATGCCATAGATCAGTAAACCGCCAGGTGCTGGCCTTGCATCAAATATGGTTACCCAATGGCCGCAGCCGACCAGTTGTTTGGCACATGCCAGCCCTGCTGGTCCAGCGCCAATGATGGCCACCTTTTTACCTGTAAATTTGCCTACTGGTATTGTGACCCCCGCTTTGCGGCGTTCATAGTGGGTAGCAAAAGCTTCCAGTACGCCTGTCGGAACTGGAATCTCCCCCCGCTTTCCTCGCACACATGCGCCCTCACATAATTTTTCCTGGGGGCAAATCCTCCCACACACCTCAGGCAACGAGCTGGTTTGCCGGTAAACACTGGCTGCTTGCAGGAACTCCCCTTGTTCGATCAGCCACATGGCATATGAGATATCATTTTTTGCCGGGCAGGCTTTCTGGCATGGAGCAGGATCGGGGCAATGGATGCAGCGGGTGGCTTCATATTTGGCCCATTCTTCATCAATGCGGATGATGGCCTCATCCCAATCTTTTACCCGTTCTGCGGCTGGTCGGAGGAGCAGCCCATGCGATGGAATCGCCATGCGCCCCTTACGATCTACACTTGAAAAATCCCTTGGGATGTCCGTCATAATCACTCCTCCAAGAATTATTACTGCTCGCTTCTCCTCACAGGAGAAAGGTTGGGAGGGTGGACTACCCTGCCTTAACCTAAATATGCATCAATAGTATAGGCAGCTTTTCGCCCAGCAACCATCGCAGTCACCACCGTGTCCGGACCAGTCACCACATCACCACCTGTGAATACCCCGAACCGGCTGGTCGCACCAGTTTCACGGTCGGCGATAATCATGCCCCATTTTTGCGTTTTTAAACCCGGGGTTGTAGCAGTAATGATCGGGTCTGGGTAATATCCCATTGCAATGATAGCCGTGTCTGCATCGATAATGAAATTTGTACCTTCCACAGGTGCTGGGTGGCGCTGCCCATCTTCATCAGGTTCCCCTACCGCAATTCTCACACAATCAACCCACGCTAAATCTCCATCAGGTCCAGGGATGAGCCTGACCGGTTGGGTCAGATATTCAAATTTTGCCCCCTCCTCAATTGCCAGGATTCGATCCCTAGCCCTGCCTGGGATTTCATGTTCAGTGTATCGGTACAGGCAAGTGACTTCCTCTGCGCCCAAGCGTAAAGCTGTGCGAGCACAATCCGTTGCCGGATCGCCCCCACCAATCACCACCACCCGCCGCCCTACTTCAGGGTTCATGCGCATCCTTGGAGGTAGGTGATTTTTATCAGCATTGGCTCTGATCAAGAATTCAGTGGCTTTATAAACACTGTCAAGATTTTCTCCTGGGATGTCCAGTGGAGCATCAATACCGCTCCCCACTCCCAGGAAAACCGCCTCATATCCTTCTGCAAATAAATCGTTAACCGTTTTCTTCTTTTTACCAATATATGTATTCCCCACGAAAGTCACACCGGCTTGTTTTAAACTATTCCATATCTCTGAGATTAATGTGTGCGGTAGCTTGAAATTAGGAAAACCGTAAGTCAAAGCACCGCCTGGATATGATCGCGTGTCATAAATAGTCACCCAGTGCCCCATCCGCACCAGCACATCTGCACATGCCAAACCAGATGGACCAGCACCAATAATCGCCACTTTTCGCCCAGTCAGGGTACCGGGATGGATCGTCACTCCTTTTTTACGGCGCTCATGTTCACAGGCAAATGACTCTAATACGCCCACGAGCACGGGGTCACCTATTCGTCCTAAGACGCATGCCCCCTCGCACAATTTTTCCTGCGGGCAAACTCGCCCGCAAATTTCAGGTAGGAAATTGGTCTTCCGAAATATACTGGCTGCCTCAAGAAAATTGCCTTGTTCAATTAAAAACAGACTCTGCGAAATATCATTTCCTGCCGGGCAAGCACGCCTGCATGCTGCCATTTCGTGGCAATGGATGCAGCGTGAAGCCTCGTATTTCGCCCATTCCTCATCCAAAGGTGCTCGAGCTTCTTGAAAATCCTTAACGCGTTCATCAGCCTCCCGTGTTGGTAGTCCACGGGACGGCAAATGAATACGGGTTTTTCGGTCAAGCAACGAGAAATCTACCTGGAGTTCCGTTTGTTCCTCACTTGCTCAGTAAATATCTATCAATCGAAGCAGCTGCCTTACGCCCGGCCACCATCGCCGTTACTACCAGGTCCGGTCCGCTGACATCATCACCACCCGCATAAACACCCGCCCGTGATGTGGCTCCAGTCTCATGGTCGGCAACGATCAAACCGTACTTCTGGGTTTTAAGTTCTGGAGTGGTATCTCCAATGATCGGGTTTGGCCAATACCCCAGTGCCAGGATAGCTGTATCAGCTTCAACAATAAAGTTGGACCCCTCAATCGGGACAGGTTTGCGGCGACCCTTCGCATCTGGCTCCCCCAGCTCCATCCGGATGCATTCGACCTTTGCTAGATGTCCCTGGTCATCTGCAATGAACTTAACCGGCTGGGTAAGGAATTGGTAATGAGCCCCCTCTTCCAATGCCAGCTCGCGGTCCTTAACCCCGCCAGGCATTTCCTTAATCGTGCGACGGTAGAGACAGGTCACTTCTTCAGCACCTAAGCGTAACGCCGTTCGCAAACAGTCGGAGGCTGTATCACCCCCACCGATTACCACCACCTTCTTCCCTATCTCTGGTCGAGAGCGCCAATCTTGGGGTAATAATTCCATATCAACATTGCAGCGCGCCAGGAACTCAGTGGCTTTGTACACTCCGGGTAAATCCTCCCCAGGCACCTCCATAGGTGCATCAACGTTGGAACCAACCCCGATGAAGACTGCGTCGAAACCTTTTTCAAACAGGTCATCGATCGTAATGTCTTTTCCCACGTAAGTGTTGAATGAGAACTTGGCACCAGCTTCCTGCATATCTCCCACCCGGCAAAAGACAATCTCCTTGGGGATTTTAAATGGCGGTATGCCATAAACTAATAACCCACCCGGAGCTGGCTTAGACTCGATCACAGTAACATCATGACCTTTTTGAAGCAGTTGCTCAGTGCATGCCAGACCTGCTGGTCCGGCACCGATGATCGCTACCTTCTTTCCGGTTGTTTTTCCGACCGGCACTTTCACCCCCACTGTCCGGCGTTCGTAGCAGGTGACGTAAGCTTCAAGGGGTCCAGTCATCACAGAAGCATGTGACTTGATATGCGAGCAAGAACCCTGACACAGTTGTTCTTGCGGGCAAACCCGTCCGCATATCTCCGGCATGCTGCTCGTCTGGCGATAAAGTTTGGCTGCCTCGAGGAATTCTCCTTGTTCGATCAGCCACATGGCGGAAGGAATGTCATTATGTGCTGGGCAAGCCTCGACACAAGGAGCTGGATCAGGGCAATGCACGCAGCGTGAAGCCTCAAACATTGCCTCCTCAGGGGTCAATGGTATGCAAATATCATCAAAATCACATACCCGTTGTGCTACAGGACGGTGACTGATATCAAGACTCGGCAGCCGTGCACGTGCTTTCCGATCAATGGCCAATGATTCGCTTGAGATTTTTCCCATCCAACACCTCCTACACTCATTCCTGTTTTCATATTATCGGTGTTAAAGGTAAAATTTTAGTCCCTATTGTCACATAATTTTGTGACGGTTGTCACATGATGATTGGTCAGATTCTTGCATGCATGGAATGTGCTGTTTTATCCTGAGTATTTAGGATATGATTGTAATCCGCAGAATAATCATGCCTTTCTTATCAAATCATTTCCTCTTTCGGTCCTGCACCGGCGAGAGACGGGATAAATTATGAAAAAAATTACCATTGCTGTAGTAATCATCCTGGTACTGGCTGCGATTGGATATTTTGGATACCGTATCATTCAAGACAGGCGTCAGGCAAATACGCTTAGTAACCTGCAAACCATAACTGCCAGTCGGGGCAGCCTGACTGCGACGGTTGGAGCCACCGGAACCGTGCGAGCAGATCAAACTGCGATGATCACCTGGCAGACTTCAGGCAATGTAGACCAGGTGTACGTGCAGGTCGGGCAAGTGATTGCAGCAGGACAGAAGCTTGCTACTCTCGCCCAATCATCATTACCCCAAAATGTCATCCTGGCTCAATCTGACCTGATCACTGCCCGCAACGCCGTGACTCAGCTAACCAATCCCGACCTTTCCACCATCTCCAATTCCGAGAAAGCTCTGGCTTCTGCTCATACCAGCTATCAACAGGCACAAAACAACCTGACTAACGCTATCATAACCAACCAGAACGCCAATGATGTGGCTCGGTATAACAATTGGTTTACCACGAAAATTGCCTTGGATACTGCCCGGAATAATCTGCCGCTGGCAAACGCCTCCATCGACGTTCAGGCATACTTTCAGGCGGTACACGCGACCAGCCAGCTGCAGAATGCACTCACACTGGCACAAGGCAGTGTCAGTGCCCATCCAGAAGATGTTCTGCTGGCTCAGAAAGTTGCCGATCTGCAGATTGCCGGGCAAGCTAGTCTTACCAAACAAAACAACTTACAAGTTGGGTTGTCTTCAGATACAACCGAACTGGTCAATGCCCTGTCGGATAATTTATCTGCCTATGAGGCCTCCACGCAAGACTTCATTGGCACAGTGCTTACCGATACGCTAAATACCAGTGTCGATTTAGCCCAGGTTCAGGCCGACCTGGCACAAAGACAATCAAATTTGATCAATACACAATCCACGCTCAAAGATCTCATCGATCATCGTCGTGGAATGAATGGAAAGCGCTGTGCTGATGATACTATTGCGGATTATCAGGATGCCTATGATAGAGCATTGAATGCATACAATTTCACGGGACATATCGCTAATAGCCGTGAATATCAACTATTACAAACCGCAGCAGCAAACCTGAATTGGTGCACATCGGTCTGGAGCCAGTCTGATATTGCAGCCCAGGATGCCAAAATCACCTCCGCACAAGCTCAAATCCAATTATTGCAAGCCCAGATCATTGCCGATCAAACCCAAATTACTGACGCGACCAGTTCGGTTTACGGTCTCGCCATTCATCTGAACACCGTCTGGACAGCTTATCAGGATGCCAGTCAGCAATTGAGTAACGCAGTCACCTCACTTTACCAGCTCGTACGATCTCCAAACCCGGACGATTTGGCAGCCGCTCAGGCGCGTCTACAAGCCGCCCAAATAACCGTGGACTCTCTCTCACTAACCGCTCCCTTTGCCGGTACAATCACCGAGGTGGACATAAAACCCGGTGATCAGGTCACTCCCGCTAGTATTGCCTTCCGGTTGGATAAGTTGGATCGTTTGCTTGTGGATGTTCAGGTATCAGAAGTGGATATTAATAACATTCAGATAGACCAACCAGTTAATTTAAGCTTTGATGCCATATTGGATAAGCAATATAAAGGTGTGGTCAGTCAGGTTGCTCCAGTCGGTACTGTTGTTCAGGGAGTAGTGGAGTTCAATGTTACTGTTGAGCTAACCGATGCTGATCAAAGCGTAAAGCCTGGTATGACTGCCGCAGTGAACATCGTTGTCGACCAGGTTACAAACGCCTTGCTTGTCCCCAATCGTGCGGTTCGTTTGGTAAATGGACAACGAGTGGTTTTCATATTAAGCAATAAACAGCTCCAGCAAGTCAAAGTGACTCTGGGTGCCTCATCGGACGCCGAAAGTCAGGTGACGGATGGTAATTTACAGGTCGGTGATCAGATAGTGCTCAATCCGCCCACGGATCTATTCGGGACCAGTGGTGGAGGTTTCTTTGGCCCGTGAAGGTGAATATGAATATCAACAGCAATGCCAGCCAGGCAATTAATCCTTCCAATGGCTGGGTAATACAAGCTGAAAACCTTACCAAAGTTTATAAAATGGGACAGGTGCAGGTACATGCCCTTAACGGTCTCTCACTGAAGATTGCACGCGGAGAGATTGTCGCTATCATGGGTCCTTCGGGCTCGGGCAAATCTACCCTGATGAATATCATTGGCTGCCTGGACCGTCCAACCTCCGGTGAATACTTCCTGGATGGTGAGCCCGTTTCCAGATTGACCGATGACCAGCTGGCTACCATCCGTAACCATAAAGTTGGATTCGTCTTTCAAAGCTTCAACCTGCTCTCGCGTGCCACTGCGCTTGCCAACGTCGAGCTGCCCATACGTTATTCTGGCGCTGTGTCTGGACGGAAAGATAAAGCTCGTTCTGCCCTCGAATCGGTCGGTCTGGCAGATCGAATCCACCACCGCCCCAACGAGCTTTCTGGTGGTCAGCAGCAGCGTGTCGCCATCGCCCGAGCCCTGGTCAATGACCCAGCCATCATTCTGGCGGATGAGCCTACTGGCAACCTGGATACTAAATCGGGTCAGGAGATCATGGAGCTCCTGCTCAATCTGAATCGGGAGCATGGCACCACCCTCATCATTGTCACGCATGCAGCAGATATCGCAGCTCATTCCCAACGCATTATCCGCATCCGCGACGGCGTGGTAGAGGAGGCAGCATGAATATTTGGCAGGCTGTGCTGGATGCATTTGAGAGCCTCGCAGCCAACAAGCTGCGCGCCGGTCTCACCATCTTGGGGATTGTGATTGGGGTGGCCGCGGTTATTGCCATGGTTTCCGTCGGCCGTGGCGCACAAGCCACAATAACCGATTCGATCAATGGGATTGGCACTAACTTAGTCTTTGTGTTCCGTGGCGGCTCGGAAGATGTTCGTAATCCCAAGCCCATCACCCTTGGGGATGCAGAAGCCATTGCAGATCCTTTTCAAGCCCCCTCAGTCGTGGCTGTTGCGCCGGTCATCCAAGATAACGGTAGAGTCACTTTTGGGCGCGAAAGAACCACCACCAACATCACCGGTGTCACCCCCGATTATGCCCAGGTGCGCCGGTATAGCCTCACTGAAGGTGAATTCATCAATCAGGAAGAGATGCTTGGTCAGGCATCTGTAGTATTGCTTGGTTCAGATGTGGCTGATAAGCTCTTCGGACGCCAAAATGGGTTGGTGGGCGAAACCGTGCGCATTGAAGGCCAGCCATTCAGGGTGATCGGGGTGCTGCAATCCAAGGGCGGCTCCAATTTCTCCAATGCCGATAACCAGGTCCTGATTCCCTTCTCCACTGCCCAGGCACGCCTGATCCGTCATAGCACCACCGACCAGGTGGATTTACTGCTGGTCGAAGCTACCAGCCCGCAGGCGGTACCTGCAGCCAGTGATGAAGTCGCCCAGATTTTACGTTCCCGTCACCGTACTGCCATCGGGGCGGATGACTTCACCATCCTCACTCAGCAAGATTTCCTGAGCACTGCCAGCACAATTACTAACGTGCTGACCATTTTCCTGGGTGGTGTGGCTGCCATTTCTTTGCTCGTAGGCGGCATTGGGATCATGAATATCATGTTGGTGTCGGTTACCGAACGCACGCGCGAAATTGGGCTGCGTAAAGCTGTTGGAGCCCACAAAGTGGATATCATGATCCAATTCCTGGCTGAATCATCCGTGCTCAGTCTGATTGGCGGAGTAATCGGAATCATCCTTGGCTACGCCATCGCCTTTGCGGTGGCCCAGATTGCCAAAGCCAACAATGCGATCATCACCCCGTCGATTGGGATTGATATCACCCTCATCGCCACATTTTTTTCAACCGCAGTGGGATTGTTCTTCGGTCTATATCCCGCCAACCGGGCAGCCAGTCTTGAGCCGGTTGAAGCACTCCGTTACGAATGAGCTGACCTAGCCGGATACCTTTTCCAGCGCAACTATCATCCGCTCCAATGCCTGGGTAAGCGTTGCTCGCGTAGAGGCAAAGTTGAGCCGGACGAACCCCTCCCCACCTTTGCCGAAGCTGAGCCCATCATTGAATGCTAATCTTGCTTCATTCAAAAAGAAATCGCACGGGTTACCTGGTATACCCGACTTTCGGCAGTCCAGCCAGGCAAGATAGGTGCCTTCAGGTTTTACCATCTTTATTCCAGGTAGTCGTGACTGGATGAAATCAAACAGGTAGTCACGGTTTCCTTCCAAATACCCGAGTGCCTGGTTCAGCCATTCCTGCCCCTCACGGTACGCTGCCAGCGTGGCAGTCAGACCAATCAGGTTGACCCACATCACCAGCCCCTTCATGCCTTGCTCCAGCTTCTTGCGCAGTACCTTATTCTGTACGATGGCAAATGAACATTGCAACCCGGCGATGTTGAAGGTCTTGGTGGGTGACATCAGAGTGACCGTATTTTGTGCTATCTCCATATCCATTGATGCGATAGGAGTGTGCTTTTGCCCCTTGAAAAGCAGGTCGCAGTGGATTTCATCCGAGCAGATTATCACCCCACGCCGCAGACAGATATCCGCTATTCGTTCCAGCTCATCCTTACGGAACACCCTCCCCACTGGATTGTGCGGGTTACATAGGATGAATACGCACGTCCGGTCAGTGAATGCTGCCTCGAAAGCCTCCCAGTCCACTTCATATCCGCCATCAGGTCGCCTGAGCAGAGATGCTTCCTGGAGAGCCATCCCAGCATTTTGAGCGGTTTGAAAGAATGGTGGGTAGACTGGAGTTTGAATCAACACACCCCCTCCAGGGGTTGCCAGCATGTGGCAGGTCAGGTTTAAACCCACGATCACACCTGGTAAGAGCAGCAGCTCTTCGGGTGCTATCTGCCAGTTGTAAAGTCGTTGCATTCGATCCACCAGCACTTGCTGCAGGTCAGAGATGGCGTCGGGTTTTGGATGGATGTCTGGATAACCGAAAATCCCGTGCTCAACGCGACTCCGCAGGGCTTGCAGAATGGGTTCGGCAGCCGGGTAATCCATATCCGCCACCCATAAGGGAAGCACGTCCGCCTCATGCCTGTTCCACTTAACGCTATCAGTCGGGCGCCGGTCCGCCACATGATCAAAATCGTATCTCATTGTTGTCTTCCTTTTCCTAAAAGAGAGCCTATGATCTCTACAAGATCGAAGCGATCCTGTTATGCATTTACCAACTAATCAAACAGGACGGATTAACCCCCATATTTTACCCTCACTATAAGACTGCACTTCTTCACATTTCTCTACGACAAATATCACCCGCTGCCTCATAAAGCATTATGGTCATCCTTTTGGTGTAAAATTGATTTACCGTTATTCCCATCCACTTACATTCTAAGGAGGTATTCTATGACAACCTGGAAAGTCCTTATCACGGATGGCCTCTCAGATAAGGGCATCTCCATCCTAAATTCCGCTGCCCAGGTGGATAACAAGCCGGATATTTCTGCCGACGACTTGTTGAAAGTGGCAGGCGAATATGATGCTATGGTCGTACGCGGGCGCACCAAGGTCACCCCGGCGGTCTTTGATGCCGCTAAAAAACTCAAGGTGGTGGGACGTGCCGGTGTGGGTGTGGACAATATCGACCTGACCGCTGCTCGTGGTCATGGGGTTACTGTGGTCAATGCTCCCAAATCCACCTCCCTGGCAGTGGCAGAGCTGGCACTTGGTATGATGTTTGCCTTGGCACGCATGGTACCCAAGGCGGATGCCACCATGAAGCAGGGACAATGGATTAAAAAGCAGCTTGAAGGCATTGAGCTGAACGGTAAGACCCTGGGGATCGTTGGTATGGGTAACATTGGCACAGCCCTTGCCCAGCGCGCAGCTGGCTTGGGTATGAAGGTAATCGGCTACGACACTATCGTTTCCCCCGAAGACATCAAAAAGCGCGGCGCTGAGCCAGTCACCTTGGCTGATCTGTACGCAAAAGCCGACTTCATCAGTTTCCACTTGCCCCTCACGCCTGAATCGAAAGCCATGGTGAACGGGCAAGCTCTGGCACAGATGAAGCGTGGTGTTCGCATCGTCGATGCAGCCCGGGGTGGGATCATCGATGAGACTGCCCTGCTGGCAGCCATCGAATCGGGTCAGGTAGCTGCAGCAGCCTTGGACGTATACACCACAGAACCACCCGGCCTGACAGCCCTGGTTGCTCATCCTAAGGTGGTTGCCACACCGCATATCGGTGCCCAAACCGAGGAAGCCCAAGACCGTGCCGCCGAGGATATTGCCTCTGAAGTGCTCAACGCCCTGCGCGGCGAGCCCTTGCGTTGGAAGATCGTCTAAATCACCCTCTATCGGCTTTGTAAGGCGGATGTAATCCGGTTTACTCGATTACCGTATATCCTGTTGTGTATTATTTTTTCCTGCTAACCCGCCAAAGCCGTAGGACGAGCGGAGTCTGGTAGGCTTTATTCCGGATATCCGTTCGCGCAGGCGTTTTTCCTGCATACCCAAAGCAAACCGTAGGGTGGGCAGCCATGCCCGCCAAAAGATAAAGGAGCTACATGGGGCCCGAACAACAACTCGAACAGCTCAAAATCCTGCTGGCAGAGATCGCCGACCTGAACTACGTCTCCGCATTGCTTGACTGGGACCAACAGACCTACATGCCTCCCGGGGGTGCAGAGAACCGCGGCCACCAGCTCGCCACCCTTCAGCAGATCGCCCACACCAGACTCGTTTCTGATGAGCTCGGCAAACTGCTGGACGACCTGCAGCCATATGTCTCCCAGCTCGACCCCGACTCTTACGAAGCCCGCCTGGTGAAGGTCACCCGGCGAAATTATGAGAAAGAGATCAAAGTGCCCATCGAATGGGTAGCAGATTTTGCCATGGTCACCACTGCCGCCCATGAAGCCTGGGCAAAGGCGCGTGCGGAGAATAACTTTCCACATTTCCAACCCCATCTGGAGCGAGTCCTCGATCTGCGTCATCGCTACACCGAGTTCTTCGCACCCTACGCACATATCTACGACCCGCTACTCGACGTATACGAGCCCGGCATGAAGACCACCGATGTGAAAGCCATCTTTGGTGCCCTCCGCCCCCGACAGATGGAGCTTATCAGGATGATTGCCAGCCGCCCACAGGTGGACGATTCCTTCGTGCACCACATCTATGATGAGCAAAAACAATGGGACCTGGGGGTGGAGATCATCACGAAAATGGGCTTTGATTGGAAGCGTAGCCGTCAGGATAAGACGCTTCACCCCTTTACCTCCAGTTTCGGGTGGGGTGACGTGCGCATCACCACCCGCCTGTTTCCTAATTACCTCGCATCCGCCCTGTTCAGCACGTTGCATGAAGCCGGGCATGCCATGTACTCGATGGGCTCGTATGCATCACTCGACCGCACCCCTTTGTTTGGTGGTGCCTCTTCTGGCTTCCACGAATCCCAATCCCGCATGTGGGAAAACCTGATCGGGCGCTCCTATCCCTTCTGGCAGCACTTCTACCCACGCCTGCAGGAGGTCTTCCCAACTCAGCTCGCCAACCTCCCCCTCGATACCTTTTACAAAGCGATCAATAAAGTCCAGCCCTCCTTCATCCGGGTGGAGGCTGATGAAGCCACCTACAACCTGCACATCATGATGCGTATGGAGCTGGAGATCGCCCTATTGGAAAACAGGCTGGCTGTGCGTGACCTGCCTGAGGCTTGGAACACACACTTCCAGGAATACCTGGGCATCACGCCGCCGGATGACACCAGGGGCGTGCTTCAGGATGTGCACTGGTCAGCCGGCTTGATCGGCTACTTCCCCAGCTACGCAATGGGCAACCTGATCGCCGCACAGCTTTGGGAACGCATCAATGCCGATATCCCCGACCTGTCAGAACAAATCTGCCAGGGTGAGTTCGTTCACTGGCTGTCCTGGCTGCGTGAGAATGTCCATCACTACGGTGCCTGGTTCGAGCCACAGGAGCTCATCCAGCGTGTGACCTGGTCCAGGATCAACCCAGCGCCCTATATGCGCTATCTCGAGCGGAAATATACAGAAATATACGGCTTGTGATCCATATGGTGAGAGAGAACAGACTTATGCCCGCATCACCGCATCGAACATGAGAAGAGTCAGCCTCGTTCTTTTCGCCATTCTTTTCGTGATCCTGGGGGTGAGCTGTTCTAGCTTGCAGTCAACACCCATTCCCACCTCATTCCCGCCGGGCTACATCCCCACCGCCATTGAGCTGACCGTCCAGGCAGGCCATACGGACGAGCCAACCACTACCCTGGTTGTCACGCCCGAAGATTTCCCACCAGCCTCACCCACCCCAAATCCGAACGACAATTCCACGCCCCTGGCATTAAATCCAACCACCACCCGCAGCCCCGCTCCGAGCGCCACTGGCACGGTTGAGCCGACCGTCACCCCCAACCGCCGTGCTACCCTCACGCCCACCATCACCCGCACCCCGCCCATCCCAAACGCCGGCGTGCAGATCTCGGAACCTGGGCCTATGTCCAAAGTGAGCTCTCCCATTAAGCTGAGAGCCAACCTGCGCAGCGTGCCCTCAGGAACCTACATTGTGGAGCTTTGGATTGAGCCTCTCCATGAGGGTGAGGCGCCTCGCCTGCTCTACAAAGATGTGCGAAGGTTGATCAGCAACCCCGTGGACTGGGTGTATCTGGACGAGGGCATCCAGTTCGAACTCAGCCGGGTATCTGAATTCGGTCAGCTGCGCGTGAGCATGTACGACACATATGGGCGACCGATCTCGATCAATTCGGTCGACTTACTGCTGCTCTCAATGGGCACAAGCGACATCACCCCCTCTGGCGAGCGCACGGAGATGATCGTGATCCGTGAGCCCACTCCTAACCAGCTCATCCAGGGTGGCAAGGTGATCGTAAGCGGTCTTGCTAAGCCAGCGGAGGATTTCTTGCTGGTGGAGCTTGTGGCTGCCGATAGCTCGGTGGTCGGCTACCGCCAGGTGTTTGTCACCCCGGCTTCGGATGGCTCGTACGTCCCCTATGCTATTGAGGTGCCCTACCAGGTAGATACACCCACCTGGGTGCGCCTGCGAGTCAGCGAGAGTGGCACGCGCATCGCCGGGATAGAGCAACTCTCCAGCGTCGAAGTGCTTGTCAGCCCATAGTATCTAGAATTGTTATTGCGCTGAAATGATTTAGACGAGCGACATTATGGGGTTCACTAAAAGTCTATTAAATAAATTTCCCACCTATAAAGCTGTTTTGTAGCGTTTAAACCAAGATATTAGTAAACGCGGAATTATTGCTAACAGTTTTAGTGTTATATAAAAGAGGTTCACCATGTCAAAAAAACCATACGGAGTCCTGATTCTCCACGGATTCACCTCAAGCTTGGATTGTGTGCGTGAGATTGAACCACCACTCAAAGCCTTGGGATTGCCAACCCGCATGCCAGTTCTACGCGGACACAACGCTGAATCTCCAGAAGCTTTACGTGGTGTGACCTGGCGTGATTGGGTTACAGATGCCGAATCTGCCCTCTGGGATTTGATGGCAGAAGTTGAGCATGTGATCGTCATCGGACATAGCATGGGTGGATTAGTTGCATTGACCTTGGCGGCTGATCATGGAGAGGAGCTCGATAGCATCATCCTTGCCGCTGCAAGTATTCAACTGAAAACACCATTTTCACCCGGCAAACCATTAAACTTCCTGACTCCCTTGCTGCTGATAATTTTTAAGCAATGGGATTTAACTCAAAAAAACTATGCGGACCAATCCCTAGCACAGTACGATACGAATTATCTATGGACCCCTTCGGATGCACTTTGCTCATTTTTCGATTTCATCAAGGTTACTCGGAAACGCTTGGCGGAAGTTAGAGCGCCTGCTCTTGTCATCCAAAGTCACAATGACTCCACAGTGGAACCGAAGAGTGTGGAAATTATTTATAACCAAATCTCTACACCTGCAGAATTAAAACAGATCGTCTGGTTTGAAAAATCTGAGCATGAGATGTTCCGCGATTGCGAGAGATATGCCATCATTGATGTGATTGTGAAGTATGTCCATGAACGAATCGGAGCGAAGTAACTTTACACCGCATCCAAGCTGCAATATAACCCGGCTCCTCCGCGTGTACGCAAGCACAATTCTTCAGGGATGAATATAACTAGGAGACTAACCACCCTGCTGCTAATAATACGATATCATTATCCCGGTTTTCGCATTCGGGAAGTAAAGTGTTTCACCTGCAAACTTCGCTTTATTAGTGCAATAATTCATTTCTGCCCATAGGAGTGCCTTACTGGAGAAGATAGTGGCGAAAACAGAAAACATATTGCAGTCTAGGCGGTTCTTCTGTATACTCTATACTGCTATAAAGTGAACCAAAATTGAACAGTATAAAAGAACCTTGGCTTATCAGGTTGCACAGATTTTTAAGCAATTGAGGATGTTATCCAAAGGTAGCCTCGTAAGTATCCATCATCTTTAGTCGGATCTGAGATTTTACGGACGGAATCATGCCGAATATCAACGATGAAATGAAAGCAACCGCTGATTATGCGATTAAATCAGCGAAGGAAAAGTACGGACAAGAATTGGACTTTTCAGAACAAAGCATAGCTATCTTTGAGAATTTATTGGGTCAGGTATCTCAGAGTTTGTCCAATCTTCCAAATGACGAACAACCAAGTGGCACTATTTCGCAAATAGCAAATGTCTGGGGTAGTTATCTGGGAGAATATATGCGCCTGAAGTGGGGCGGTACCTGGACCCTTAATGGTTCAGACCGGCTCGTTTATATCAAGAATATTCTGTTTTCCCCCATTCATTTTATTTATCAGAAGTTAACGAGTCATCCAGAATACAGCGTAGCTATCTATCTTGTTGAAATGGAAAAGTTAATTAATACCGCGGTCATTAATTCGCAGCAGGTACAATATAGATCTGAAATAATTGGCCAGCCTAAAAAGAAAATTTCTATAAAGCTGCCAAAAATACCTGTAATCATTGATAAGCATTTATTATTTACTCTCGCCGGAATTGGAGCGATATTGCTTGTTATCGCTGTTATCATAATTGGATATATGAAGATCAAGTCAGCTGGTATATCATCGTTTGGCTTACATGCTTCTGCTACTAGTGTAAACACTGATATTCCTGTAGAAAAAACCTTGGCTCCCACAACCCCCTCTCATACTGATACTCCGTTCCCAACCGTAACCCTGTTACCAACTTACACTCCCCACCCGACGATTACTCTGCGTCCATCCTACACGCCATCCCTGACCCGTACACAAAGAGCAACCTCGACGCCGACCATTACACAAACACCTTTTATCCCCACCCAAACACGGACCCCCAGGAAGACTTCAACTTCCGCTCCATTCATTCCTACGGATACGGCAATTCCTCCAATCCAGCCTCCACCACCGACTGCAACCGAACTGCCACCTATCGTAATCGCATCGTGTGGAGTTGATCCATCCACTGTACCCATTGGTAATAATGTAACCATAACATTTATTGTTCAATTCTCCTCAAACACTCCCGGTTATGGATTTGAAGCCATAATCGATCCTATATACAATGGGCAAAGCGGTTGTAGTGGTACTGACAGCGGCGATGGCCTCGCCTTTTGCGATGGATCATCAGGTGAGCTACCTGAGGCGACCACAGTTTATGTTACCTTGAGATCTTCCGTAGGCGACTGTGTTGTCAGTTACAGTTCTCGCTAGACTTGGCTAACTCTTTCTTATGCCAGTCTTTATGATTTATATGAAACGTACTTACTCACCAACCCATAATTTTCATCTCACCTGCATAAATTTGAACGAAGATAATCGGAAAACAGGAATCCGCAGGGAAAACCGCGGATTCCTGTTTTCCGGCCTCTTTCCCCTCTTCCCAAAATTTTGGGAAGGGGGGATAAAGGGGGAATGGGTGAGTAATTACTTCGAAACGATGGTAGGTTAATTAGGTCGCCGGCGCCCATACGCCTTTAAGCATCTACGCCACATCTGACATTTGGTCGGACAGTCTTGGGAGAAACCGTCTGGAGGAAGATGGGTCTGTAATTGGAAAAACCGTCTCTATGAACAATAGTATCTATTAACCAACATTGGAGGTGTTCATGTTCCGTAAACGTGCTCGTTTTCAAGCTATTCCCCTCACTCCTGACCAACTCGCTGTTTTGGTAAAAGCAAACCAATTGATGTCAGAAGGGAAACCTTCAGACGCTGGCCCGTTATTCGCTGGATTGGCTGACGCAATGCAGCAAAGCAACCATCCACGTCGTGCCGCGAACTTGTATGCCCGTGCTGCCCACGCCTTTGCAGATGGCAATAATGAGCAAGCCGCGTTGGGTCACGCCAGAGCGGCTTTGGCTTTATTTACTCAATTCGAGATGGTTGGTCGCACATCGATATTCTTTACTAACATCACGCACAAGATGAATACCAAAGGGATGAGAGTGGCTGCCGAGGCTTTACAACGCGAATATGGCGCTCAAATTGCTACCCAGCCTGTTGCGTCTCGCCAGGCAAATCGTCGACAGCGTGGATTGCTACCGGCAAATTGCCCTAAATGTGGTGCAGCAGTTCATAGTGATGAAGCTGACTGGGTAGATAACAATACTGTCGAATGCGAATACTGCGGCACACTGATTCGGGCAGAACAATGATACGACTGCTCTGTTGTATAAGGCTCCTCAACATCAGCGTGTGCTGACTCAATTCTGTTGCATTTTGGCACGGATGATGCCGAATGTTGAAACCAGGATGTTTTTTGGGCAATCTACATTTATGGCCGGCAGACTATAGCTGGAGTCCGCAGAATCAATTTTAAGGCGATGTCTTTGGAGGATGATCATGGTCTTCTCACTTGAAAAACTGTTTGTAGATGTCTTCGCTCCCCAGAACGGCGAAATCGTTACCATCATGGTTGACTTACCACACAATGGAATATACGACACCCAAGAATGGTTGGAGCGACGCCTGATGGCGAAAGAATGGCTCACAGAGATCGCTCACTTCTCCAATAAGTACAGCCTGCACATCAACCCTCTCGTTGAGTATGATGCCACCGGTATCCAAAACAACCAGCTGCCAGAATTCGGCATGAGTGGAGGAAAAAGAGTCCGCCTCGAAGACGCTGCCAGAGACTCGACCATCATTATTTCCATGCCTCAGTTTTCAGCTTCGGCACCTCTGATCTTGTTTACCAAGAAATTTGAAAACTTACGTGTAGTGAGTATGCCATTAGTCACCAAAGCAATGCAGGAGACAGGCTTGTCTGCGGATTACAACCTTATCGCCAAGACCTGCCATCAACTTGCATTGCTTTTCAACCAATCCGATGGTATCGAAGTATTATTCTCCACCGGGCATAGCTGCTACTTTGATAAATCTGACCATAAGCCTGTCATCCAGGACGACGGTCGCTTGCCCCCAGGCGCGGATAAAGATTCCTTTCGCTTTAGGAATCTTCCTTCTGGAGAGGTGTGCGTGGTTCCTAATGAAAGTCCTGAAAGCAAAACCAAGGGCGAGATTCCTGTGGGTTACGCTGATGAAATGGCTATATTCGTAGTACAGAACAATCAGGTCATCGATGTTCGTGGCGACGGCTCAATCGCGGTAAAGAAGCGCCAGGAGTTTAGCGATGAGAAGGCTTTGCGAAATATTGCCGAGGTGGCAATTGGCTGCAACGACAAAGCTGTTGTCACTGGAAATGTGCTGGAAGACGAAAAAGCGGGTTTCCATTGGGCATATGGGAGGAGTGATCACCTTGGAGGAACCATAGGTCCGGCCCACTTCTCCGCCTCGAATAAGGTGCTTCATCAGGATATCGTTTATGCTAAAGGTAATCCCATCGTATGTAAGTGCCTGAGCTTCGTCTTTCCTGATGGAAGCAAGCATACCGCTATTCGCGATGGGGTTCTGAGTCTTCAAAATGAAGCGCGAATGCCTCCTTCCTTCTCCGCCTGATTGATCCGTGTCAGGCTGAATCCAGATTCTCGAATTCGTCGAATTAATCAATCGAATTTAGTATAGATACATCTAACCTATCGCTGCAATCATCAATAAATCCAGGGTTGCCAGTCAAGCCTTTTGGAGAGGCTGGCAACCCTGTATTGCAGATATGGTGGTAACGATGAGTTTTCTATAGTTGGTTGATATTCATGCTGCTTTCCGGTTTACTTTGCCCCCATTTTCTTATAAAATTCGATCACTGAATTCATCGCATGCTTCCAGTCGACGAGTGGTTCTACCTCCCAGTCAAAGAACGGATACAGCGGATACGAAAGAAGCATGTCGAAAAGCTCCTCTTGGGAGTTTGCATTGCCAATGGAAAAACCACCCCCTCCGACGTAAACGTAAATGCAATCGACGTTTCCGTTCTTAAGTCTCTCATCGGTCCAGGCTATAGCAGCTTTATATAAATTTACTGCTTGGTCCAGCGGGATTTGAGCCAAACTTGGGTTAGCAATTACCAGGTACTTCATCGTTTATTTCCTCCTTTGTTATCTTGAATTTGCTTGTCACCACCATATCATCCCCTGCTCATTTTTTGGAAGCCTCACCGGTATTTAGCGACCAATTTGTACATGCCTGTAAGAGGGCGTTATTAAATCCAAATACAAACATAATAGCCGCTAGCTTGATGCCAGCGGCTTTTAAGATTTCCGGCGCATTACCGGGACAACCAAAGAGCCCGACTTCCGCTTACGATGCT
>Ga0153915_10001386_pt1 | contig 22217 bp, 13 predicted proteins | sample Opewatmetagenome_2_FD_107003 | JGI IMG/M metagenome (GOLD analysis project Ga0153915, IMG submission 107003) | Freshwater wetland microbial communities from Ohio, USA - Open water 3 Core 3 Depth 3 metaG | ecosystem: Environmental > Aquatic > Freshwater > Wetlands | place: USA: Ohio, Lake Erie...
CCGCTGTCGTGGGGGTACGGAGCCGAGCTGGCCGCGCGCGCCGCCGATGAGCTGTTCGCGTGGCTGGATGCGCCGGTCCGCCGGGTGGCATCTGCCGACACTTTCGTCGCGTACGCGCCGCAGCTGGAGGACCACATTCTTCCCCAAGCGGCCGACGTGGCCGCAGCCATCCGGGAGCTGGCCGCGTTCTGATGGACGGGGCCCGGCGTGCGCGGCATGCGCTGTTCGGGCTGATCTTCATACTCTCCGGCGCGGCGGCACTGGTCTACGAACTGGTCTGGGTCCGCCAGCTGTACCAGTTCTTCGGCTCCACCATTCACTCCGTCACCACGGTCGTGGCCGCGTATATGGGAGGCCTCGGCCTCGGTGCGTTCGTGCTGGGGCGCCGCGCGGATCGCCATGCCAATCCGGCGGCGCTGTACGGCCTGCTCGAGTTGGCGATAGGCGTCTTTGGCGTGCTGTCGCCGTGGGTGATGACAGGCATCGGCGTCGCGTACCTGGGCGTGGCGCGGGCCCTGGGGCCGGGGCTGTGGGCCGGGACCGCCATCAAGTTCGTCTTCGCCTTCACCGTCCTCCTGGTACCCACCTTTCTGATGGGCGGCACGCTTCCTGTCCTGACTCGGGCGTTCGCGCGCGACCGCAGCGAGCAGCTGCGCGGCGAGCTGGCCCTCTTCTACGGGCTCAACACCATCGGTGGCTTCGTCGGGTGCCTCGTCGCGGGCTACGTGCTCATCGAGTTCGTCGGCCTGCGGGGATCGCTGTTGGCCACAGGCGCGGTGAACCTGGCGCTGGGCGCCTCCGCACTCGGTCTCGCGCGGATGCCGGTGGCGGAGCTGGATGGCGGTGCGAGCCCGGAGAGTGAGCCGGTATTCACGCCCGATCCCGGGGCCGCGACCCGCCGGCTCGCCACGTGGCTGATCGCGCTGACCGCCTTCGCGTCGCTCCTGTACGAGATCGCATGGACGCGCGTGCTGGTCCTGGTGGTCGGCAGCTCGACCTACGCGTTCACCACGATTCTGGCATGCTTCCTCATCGGCATCGGGCTGGGCAGCCTGATCGCGGTTGGGCGGGGCACGCCGCCACGCGCATTGCTGCTGCGGGCGGCCCTGGTGCAGGGCGTGGTGGCCGTGCTCGCGTCGCTGCTGTTTCCCTTCTTTCGGGCGCTGCCCGTCTATGTGATCGCGACCCTGCAGGTGCCGTTCCTCACGCCCCTGGAGCTCCTGCTCCTGCACGGCCTGGCGGTGTCGGTCGTCGTCATTCCGCCGGCGCTGGGCATGGGCCTGAGCTTTCCGCTGCTGGCGGAGCTGGCATCGGAGCGCGGCGGGGCGACCGGGCGGGAAGTCGGGCGCGCGTACTTCGCCAATACGCTTGGCAGCATCGCTGGCGCGGTGCTCACCGGCTTTCTGCTCATCCACGTCATCGGAAGCGAGCACACGCTGGTGATCGGCGTGACGATGAACGTCGCGGCGGCCGGGGCGCTCGCATGGTGGCTGTACCGCGACCGCGCCCCGGGCCGGGCGCCGCGCGCGCTGGTGCGCGTGCCGGTCGTCCTGGGTCTGCTCGCCCTCGTCATCGCGCTCGGAACGCCGAGCTGGTCGAGCCGGCTCCTCGATCGCGGCGCGGCCATCTACGGCCGCGTCCATATGGACCGGGATGACCTGGGCCGCTTTCTGAGAGGTTACGGCTCCGAGCAGCTGAGCTTCGACGAAGGCTGGAATTCGGCCGTCTCGGTCTGGCGGGACGGCAACCAGGAATGGCTCAAGGTCAACGGCAAGGTGGACGCGTCCAGCGTGGCGGACATGGACACCCAGGTGATGCTCGGGCTGCTGCCCGCGCTCGCCCAGCCGCGGCCCCGCAGCGTGTTCGTGGTGGGGTTCGGGAGCGGCGCGACGACGCGCACCCTCGCCGACGTGCCGGGCGTTTCCCACATCGACGTCGCGGAGATCGAGCACGCGGTGCTGCGCGCCAGCCGGCACTTCCGGGACGTGAATCAGGACGTGTTGGCGGATCCGCGCGTGCGGGTGATCGAGGACGACGCGCGTAGCGCGCTGATGCTCTCCGACGTGTCGTACGACCTCGTCGTGTCGGAGCCGTCCAATCCGTGGGTCGCCGGGGTCGCCTCGCTCTACACGCGCGACTATTTCCGCGTGGTGGCGCGACATCTGGCGCGGGGCGGCGTGTTCGGCCAGTGGTTGCAGATGTATCGGGTCACACCGGACCTGGTGGCGGTCGTCGTCGCGAACCTGCGGGCCGTGTTCCCGCACGTCGAGATCTGGTTTGCCAACTCGAGCGACCTCATCGTGGTCGCGGCACTGGAGCCGATCCGTTGGGATGAAGAGCGCATCGCGGCCCTGATGCGACCGGGCACGCGCACCGGCGAGGCCATGCGGAGCTGGCTGCAGCTGTCCACTCCGACCCAGCTCGCGGGACACTTCCTGCTCGGGCAGCGAGGCACGGCGATGCTGGCCGGGAGCGCCTCGTTCGAGCACACGGATGACGAGCCCGCCCTGGAGTTCCAGGCGGCCCGCTCGATGCTGATCCCGTTCACCGTGGACACCGTGTTCGATTCGCTGCTGCGCCTCAAGACGGCGAGCGGAGACTCCTCGCCGGCAGGGCTGACTTGGAGCGCGGGTCCGGGAGCATGGCGCGAGGCGTACGCACGCGCCCTTCCCGCGGACAAACCGGAGGCGCTCCGCTCGGCAGAGCTCGCCCTGCAGGCGGCGCCGCACGACCCCGAGCGTGAGGCGGTTCTGGGACGGGTGCTGTTCGAGCGGCAGGAGTTTTCAGCTGCCGCGGCGCACCTGGATTCCGCGCTCGCGGCCGGGGACCGCGACCCGGGACTGCTGCTGACGGCGGCGCTCACCCAGGTGCGCTTGGAGAACGTGGCGAGGGGGAAGACGCTGCTGGAGCGTGTGCGTGCCAGCGGAGGCGATTCCAGCTTCGCGTCCGCGGTGCTGGCGGAGATCGCCGCGAACGCCGGCGACTACGGGATCGCGGCTACCGAGGCCACGCGGGCGATCGTCGCCCTCAGGCCTACCGCCACGACGCCGTTCCCTGGCGCGCTGGATGGAGCGCTGACGAAGCTCGCGAACCAGGCGCCGCCGGCCCAGGCCGGCCCCGTGTTCGAGCGCGCCGTTGTGACCCGTCCTTCGTGGCAGCTGGCGTACTGGGGTGGAGTGGTCGTGAATGCTCGCGCCGGCGGCGCCGCGTGCATGCGCGCCGAGCGGTTCGCGCTGGGCCTGGAGCGGTTCGCCTGGACGCACGCCGAGATCGTTCGCCTGATGGGCCGCTGCCTGCCGCAATCCCGGCGCTGACGCGCGGGCAGCGTGTCACGCCCGGTGCGAGTCGGTCTCCTGTCCGGTGAGCTTGCGGATCTCGCTTGCCGCGGCAACGGCGGCGTCCACGTCGCGCGAGAGCGCGCGGGCCTGCTGGGTGGCTTGCGTCAGATCGTCGAGCGCCTCGGCGACCCCAGCCGAGCGTAGCCGCAGCAGGTCGAAACGCACGTTCTGCATCCCCAGGAGACACGACTCGAGTTGTGAGCTGAGCACGCCGCGGCGTGCTACGAGGTCGTGTATCGTCTGCCGCTGGCGGGCCAGGAGCCCCATGCGCCGCTCGCGGTCCGCGGACGGGGGCTCCTGCTCCAGGGCGGTGATGCGGACCTCGAGCCGCTCGAGCGCAGACGTGTCGATGTCGCGCTCGAGCGCGTAGAGCGTGCGGGCGAGGTCGGAGGCGCGCTCCAGCAGCTGGTCCACGGTGGGGCCGATGTCCGGCAGCATCTTGCGCTCGGACTTGGGCAGCCGCTCCAGCATGGCCAGGATGGCGGCGCGGTCGCTGCGCGCCTGCTCGATCGAGGCGGTGTGCGGCCCCAGGTCTTCCGGCCCGCGCGCGGCGAGCGAGCCGCGGCTCAGCTTCGCTTCGACCGCGTCCGGTGCCGGCGGCCGGTGGATCACGTCGCGCCAGGAGTATCCCGCCGTCCACAGCCGGGCGTAATCGCGCGCGAGCCCGAACCCCATCGGGATCGCCACGAACAGAAACCACGGGTGGCTGGGTCCGGAGGTGACCAGGTTGAGCAGCAGCAGCATCCCGTTGATGGAGGCATACGTGGCGGCGCGGTGCCGCAGCCGGGCCACCATCACCGGCTCGCCCGTTTCCTTGGCTCGCCGGTCGACCTCTTCCTCCTCCCGCTTCTTCCGGTCCAACTTCTGCTCGACCCGATCGGCGCGTCGCGAGGCACGCGCGGAGATCCGGTCGACCCGCTCCACCGCGCGCCGTCGCACCTCGGCACCCAGCTTGGAGCCGAGGCTGTCGGGCGTGTTGATGGCGGCCGGCGGCGCTCGCCGCGAGCCGGGCCTCGGTGGCGGTGCGCTGTAGGTCCCGGTCTCAAGCGCCCGGCGCAGGGCATCGGCCGTCGGCCAGCGGTCCTCCGGGTCCTTCTCCAGGCAGCGCATCACCGTGAGCGCGAGCTCGCGCGGCGTCTCTGGCCGCAGGCGATCGACCGGCGTCGCGGGCGTGCCGATCTGCTTCATGAGCAGACCGGGCACCGTCGGCGACTGGAATGGCAACTCTCCGGTGAGGATCTGGTAGGCCACGACACCGAGCGAGTAGACGTCCGACCGACCGTCGATTACGCGCTCCCCGGCGGCCTGCTCGGGGCTCATGTACGCGGGCGTGCCAATCGCGATCCCGGTGTCGGTGAGCGTGCCGCCCTCGGCGCTCAGCGCCTTCGCGATCCCGAAGTCGGTGACCATCACGCGGCCTCGGGTGCCTTCCAGCAGGATGTTGTCCGGCTTCACGTCGCGGTGAATCACGCCCTGCTGGTGGGCGGCGGCGAGCGCGTCCGAGGTCTCGCGCATGATCCGTCGGACTTCCTCGATCGAGAGGCGCCCACGCCGCTTGAGGCGCACCCCCAGCGACTCCCCGTCCACGTAGCCCATGACGAAGTAGACGAGGTCGTTGGCTTCGCCGACCGCGTGGATCGGCACGATGTTGGGATGGGACAGGCGCGCGGCGGTCTCGGCCTCTCGCACGAACCGAGCTCGGATATCGCGGCGGTACGCCAGTTCGGGCGGCAGCACCTTGACGGCCACCGTGCGCTTGAGCTTCTCGTCGCGCGCGCGATAGACAACGCCCATGCCGCCCCGGCCGATCTCGCCCTCGATCGTATAGGCGCCGCTGAACGCTGCAGCGAGCCTCAGCTCGAGGGCGTGGTCGCCGTCGGTTGGATTCACGGGCTCGGGTGTTTCATTGTCGGGCATAGATTTAGCGCCACCACACTGGCAGAGCAACACTCCATGGTGCTTCTTGGTATGAGATGCGGGGCAACGTGCTGGCTACCGTGCACCGGTTGCACGCCATCAACGGCTGCTGCACTCGCCGATTGCCTGCCAGAATGGCACGAAAGCGCCGTTTTTCTCTTGGCACGATCGGTGCCATGAAGGGCGCAGGAATGCGAGGACAACATGACTGAGCGCACAAGTCTCCCCCTGCTGCCGCTGCGGGAGATGGTTCTTTTTCCGGGCGTCACGGCGCCGATCAGTGCGGGCCGCGCGGGCACGCTGCGGGCGATCGAGGCGGCGCTGAAGTCGGAGCGCCGGCTGATCTTCGCCGTGTCGCAGCGGGAGAATACCGAGCAGGTCACCTCCGACAACCTGTACTCCATGGGCACGGTCGCGCGCATCGGCCAGATGCAGCGCGGCCTGGCGGGTGTGCAGTTGCTGCTGCAGGGCGAGTTCCGGGCCAGCGCGGTGCACGTCACCGAACGCGACGGCTATCTCGAGGCGGTGGTGCGCGAGGTGGAGGACCAGCCGCCGCCCGACGTCTCGGATGCTGCGTTCCTCGCGCTGTACAAGGAGGCGCGGGAGCGCGCCAGCGAGCTCGGCCAGAAGAGCGGTCTGCCGGAGGAGATGGTCCAGCAGGTGCTGGCCTCCGTGACGGACGCCGGACGGTTCGCCGACCTGGTGGCCGGGTACCTCGACCTCAAGCCGGCCGAGCGGCAGACGCTGCTCGAGACGCTGTCAGTCGAGGATCGGCTCCGGCGGGTCCTCATTCAGGTTCAGCGGCAGATCGCGGTAACGGACGCGCAAGAGGAGATCAAGTCGCAGGTCCAGGAAGAGCTGGGCGAGCGCCAGCGCGAGATGTACCTGCGGGAGCAGCTCAAGGCGATTCGCCGCGAGCTGGGCGACAGCGAGGACGATCGGGACCTCGCGGCGCTCCGCGAGAAGCTGAAGAAGCTGGAGCTGCCGGAGGAGGCGCAGACGGAGGTTGAACGGGAGCTGGGCCGGCTGGAGCGGACCGCCAAGGACTCGATGGAGGCGCAGGTCATCCGCACCTACCTGGAGTGGATCGCCGAGCTGCCGTGGAACCTCCGCTCGGAGGACTCGCTCGATCTGGCGCGAGCCTCGCAGGTCCTCGAGGAGGACCATTACGGGCTCCGCGACGTCAAGGAGCGGGTGCTCGAGTTTCTTGCTGTGCGGCAGCTGCGCGAGCAGGAAACGCCGAAGGGCGGCGACGCGGCGGGAGCGAGCGCCGACACGCCAGGCCAGGCCGACGATCGGCTGCTGTCAAAGGGCCCGATTCTGCTGTTCGTGGGGCCTCCCGGCACCGGGAAGACCTCGATCGCCAAGTCCATCGCCCGTGCGATGGGCCGCAAGTACGTCCGGATCTCACTCGGCGGCGCTCGGGACGAGGCCGACATCCGCGGCCACCGGCGCACCTACGTCGGCGCGATGCCGGGTCGCATCATCCAGGGCATGAAGCAGGCAGGAACCAAGAACCCTGTCTTCCTGCTGGACGAGGTGGACAAGCTCGGCGTCTCCTTCCAGGGCGATCCGGCCGCGGCGCTGCTGGAGGTGCTCGACCCCGCGCAGAACGATTCATTCACCGACCACTACCTCGGCGTGCCGTTCGACCTGTCCGAGGTGCTGTTCATCGCGACGGCCAACTTCCTCCAGAACATCCCGGCGCCGCTGTTGGACCGGCTGGAAACGGTGGACTTCACCGGGTACACCGAGCTCGAGAAGCTCGAGATCGCGCGGCGTTACCTGGCCCCGCGACAGCTCAAGGAGAATGGCCTGACCGCGCAGCGACTCGTCATCGAGGACTCGGCGGTACGCGAGATCATCAGCAGCTACACGAGGGAAGCCGGGGTCCGCCAGCTCGAGCGCGAGCTCGGGCGGCTCGCGCGCAAGGTGGCCCGGCGGGTCGCCGAAGACGGCGGAGAGCAGATCGTGCTCACCGGCGCGGATGTGCGCGCGCAGTTGGGGCGGCCGAAGGTGCGCCCCGAGCGTGCCGCGCCCAGCGACGCCGTGGGGATGGCGACCGGTATGTATTACACGCCGACGGGCGGTGACATCATGTTCGTCGAGGCCTCCCTGATGCCGGGGGAGGGCGAGCTGGTGCTCACCGGCCATCTGGGTGACGTGATGAAGGAGTCCGCGCGCGCCGCGCTCACCTACGCCAAGACGCACGCCGCAGCGCTCGGAATCCCCGACGGATCCCTGAAAGGCCGGGAAGTGCACGTCCACGTGCCCGCCGGCGCCATCCCCAAAGACGGCCCGTCCGCCGGCGTGACCATGGCGACATCGCTGGTGAGTGCCATGACCGGACGCGCCGCACGCCACGACGTCGCGATGACGGGGGAGATCACGCTGAGCGGCCGCGTCCTGCCGATCGGCGGGCTCAAGGAGAAGGTGCTTGGCGCGGCCCGCGCCGGCGTCGCGGAGATCGTGCTTCCGAGGGAAAACGAGCCTGAGCTCGAGGATCTGCCGGAGGAGGTCCGGAAGACCCTCGTGTTCCATCCGGTGGACACGCTCGAAGAGGTGCTTGCCATCGCCCTGCGCAGCCACGAGGCCCGGGCAGTGGAGGAGCTGCTGTCGACTCGCTCTCACGAGTGAGGGACGCGAGCGCGGGTCAACTATGCGATTGACAAACCTGATCGCGCTCAGCGCCAGCTAGCGCCAGGCGCAGTAGTCCATCACCAACCGCACCAGGGTGTCGCGAATCCGATCGCGCGATTGGCCTGCATCTGCTGGCCCAGAAGCTCTGGTCGCCGTCATGGTGCCAAGTGACACCGATACAACGAGTTCCGCGATTGGCGCGACATCAAGATCATCGCGGAAATGGCCGCTGCGCTGCCCGTCGTCGAGTATCTGACGCGCGGATCCGATAGCCCTCGCATACCAGTCGTCAACGGCCCGCGCGGAGTTCTCCGCGATGCCGCTGCCGTGGACATCGGCGAGGATGGTGAGGAGCGCCGGAGAGTGGGCGGTTACGTCCTGCAGCTGGTCGACGAGCTGGCGCAGGCGCTCCGCAGGTTGTCCGCGGGGTGAGGCGCGAATCTGGGCGCGGTCGAGCACGGCGACGATGGCGGCGTGGTGAAGGCCGGCCTTGGATCCGAAGTAATGGAATAGCAACTGCTTATTGACATCGGCGTGCACGGCGATCCGGTCCATTCGGGCGCCGGAGAAGCCGTGAGTGGCGAACTCCCGCTCTGCGGCCGCGAGGATACGGTCGCGCCGGGTCGTGTCTTTCTGCCTGCCCATTCGTGGTCAACCAGATGGTTGATCACATAGCATACGCCAAGCCCGTGCGCCGGTCAAGCGTAACGCGCCTACGGGCCGACGGCCTCCGGACCCTCTCGCGGGGTGGCCCCACGCGAGGAGGCGGCGCGCCGCTCCGGCGGCGGCCACGAGACGCCCAGGTGCCGCCAGTTGAGCAGGGTGTTGAAGACCAGGGCGAAGGACCCCTGGGTCTCCCAGCGCCACAGCGGGCGGTTGGCGAACAGCACGACGTGTCCACGACCCGATGCGACGTCCACGATGGCGGGCCGTCCGGCCAGCTCCGAGCCGCCATCCAGGAGGCCGGAGAGGAGCAGCGAGTCGGCGCGCCGATGGAACTCGAGCACGACGCGCGGTTGCAGCCGGCGCAGTTCCCGAACGGCGGACGAATCGCGCTCCCGTTCGGTGCCGCGCTCGTCCGCGCTGTCGACGCGGAACAGCGGGGATTGGTCGAAGTACACGGCCAGCGTGTCGGGGTAGCCGTATACGATCGGGCTCTTCCGGTCGCGGACCACCGCGCGCAGAACGCTCCCGCGCGCCCGCAGCTGTCGCGGCTCCACCAGATTGACGCCGGAGGCGAGCCCGTAGCTGACAGGCAGCGCCGCCGTTCCTCCCTCTGTGACCAGCACACCGCCCGCCCGAATCCACTGCTGCAAGCGCGCCATGCCGGCGAGCCCGATGCCCGGCCGGACATCATCCGTGGAGTCATACACGCCGAGGTTCGGCGTTTCCGGGGTCTTCTTCCAGGGCACGGATGGCCCGGTCAGCGGCAGTCCATTGACGATCGTCCGGACATCGCCACCGACGAACGGCAGCAGCAGGACGTCGAAGCGCGCGAGCAGCGCGGAGTCCTGCAGCCGCTGGGTGGAGAGGTACGTGTAGGGGATGGCGAAGTGGTCCAGCGCATAACGGACCCAGCCCTCGTTCTGGGTGTTGAGCCATGAGTGCACGAGCGCGATCCGCGGGAAATCGAGCTCGTGACGGGCCACTGCCGGCACGTCACGGGAGGCGAAGGCGGTGAGGCCCAGCGACTCGAGCGCGTCGCGGATGGCGCGCTCAGCGCCGCGCCCGGCCTCGGCGACGGGCACGATGACGGTCCCCGCCTGGTAGGCGTGTCCGTCGACGCTGAAAGAGTCCTCTGCGGCGTACATCCGTGCGTCCTTCAGCCGGTACCGGAAGACGATGAGGTTGCTTTCGGTCGTCGCAGGCACCAGGAATGCGCCGCGCGCCCCTGGGCTGCCGCCACTGACGATGCCGCGGGTTACGAGATCCCGGGTTATCGGGGTCATGGGCCGGGACAGGCCGCTGGAGTCGGCGATGGGATGGACCGCGACGGCGCGTAGCCAGCCGAAGGTCCACCCGGTGTCGTCGTAGGGCATCGGATCGGTCGCGCGATAGGTCTGCACGCCGAGCAGATCCGCCGCCAGCGGCCCGTACGGCTGGTCCATGCGGACCAGGTAGTCGCCGGCCGCCACCGCCACGCCGCCGGCGGTGAAGGCGGTGTCGGCGCGCTGGACCTCAATGCCCTGGACCCGGAGCAGGTTCACCAGTTCTGCGGCTTCCACGCGGCGTGGCTGCTCGGCGGGGATGTGCCAGAGGTTGGGTGTGCCGCTGCGGCCGCGGTCGACCGCGCGGCGCGACTTGATCCAGAAGTTCTCGAGATACTGACCCGGCCGCTCGGCGACATAGCCTAGCGCGAGGATGGCGCCGGATTCCTGGTAGTTGATGTTGTTCCGGATGCACCACCGCACGCCGTCGAGCGGCGGATTCGGCCGGTACCACTCGACGGAGCGCTGCTGCGCGCCGATGCGAGCGGTGTCGCACTCCGCGCCGAACGACGTGTAGGTCTCATAGAACCGGCCGACCGAATTCCGCAGGTTCGCGATGAACATCATGTAGTTCGGGGCCCACCCATCGTAGAAGCCGTGCGTCCAGACGCCGGGGAGGCCGCGCTTGGTGAGCTCCTCGATCTCGTAATAGGCAAGCTCGTGCCACTCGTCCACGGTGATGGCGTCGATGGCATGGTTGTAGGGGCCCGTGCCGGTGGACGTGTAGAGGAACGGAACCGATTCGTGCAGGTCGTGCAGCACGGTCGGATGCCAGTTGAAGTACGCCGCCAGCATGTTGCGGGTGAGCGCCTGCGACAGCACCATCCCGTCGCGATTGTTGTCATGCGCGGTGTAGCGGCCCCAGTAGACCAGGGGCGGGCGGACCCCGTGATGCGCTCGACCGTAGTTGTACACGTCCACCATCTTGTCGCGGCCGTCCACTTCCGTCACCGGCGTGATGAGCGTAACGACGTGCTGGCGTATGGAGCGGATGACCGGCGAATCCTCTACGGCGAGCCGGTAGGCCAGCTCCATCAGCATCTCGGGCGAGCCCGTCTCGGGGGAATGGATCGAGCCCGTGAGCCAATAGATGGGCTTGCCGCGCGCGAGCAGGGCCCGAGCGTCCGCCTCCGAGAGCCCGCGGGGGTCGGCGAGACGGCGCGTGACGTCCCGGTAGGCCTCGAGACCGGCGATCGTGGCCGAGTCGGCGACCGCCGCGACGATCATCTCGCGCCCCTCGTCCGACACCCCGATGTCGAAGATCTTTACCCGCGGCGTCGCGGCGGCCAGCGCCCGGAAGTAGCGGTTGATGTCGGCCACGTGGCTCAGCCGGCCGATGGTCCCGGGGACGTAACCGAGTACCTGCAATGGTGAAGGGACGACCGGATCGGCAGGCAGGTGGTCCGTCAGCTCGGTGTTGAACCTCGGCTCGGAAGTCAGCGCGCGTATCTGCCGAGCATAGGCCGTATCCTGGGGCTGCTGGGCGAGCATCGGGCCAGCGACCAGGAGCGTGGCCACAGCGCCGGGAAGGCAGCGGAGCGAAGGCATGTGGTCTCTCGGTGGAGGAGTCGGCGGTCGTCGGGGCGAGCGAATGTGAAGCGAATCGGGACGCGATGCAAGCGCGCTCGCTCAGGTCGTGGCGTCGCTGTCCCCGTCGAGCAGCCGTCGTGCCTCGTCGAACGCGGCCGCGATGCGGTCGACGCACGCGTCCAGGGCGTCGAAATCGGCGGCAGCCGGGGCCGTGCCATCCACGATCAGCGTCTCGACGAGCCGTTCTCCCTCACGGCTGCTGCTGCTCACGAGCGGGAAGCCGTAGGAGCCGCCCGAGCCGGCAAGCCGGTGAAAAGCCTGGCGCATGTCCGCCAGCGCCGCCCGCTCACCGTCCGCAAGCCGGGCGCGCACCTGGCGCAATTCCGCCACTCGTTCCATCGAGACGGCGAGGTATTCGCAGCGCAAAGCGCGAAGCTGCTGCTCGAGCGGGTCGTCTGCCTCAGCCGACAGGGCGTTGCTCGCGATTGGGCCCGGCTCAAGATACGTGCTGGGCGGCCGCAGAGGCGAGTTCGCGGCGCAGCAGATGGCGCACGAACGGAAGCACAGCGCCGTGCTCGGTCACGACGCCGGCCACGGTTCCGTCGCCATGCATTACCCCACACACGGTTCGGCGTCGGTCCGCGACCAGCGCGACCGGAAGGCCGCCCCAATACGCCTCGATGTCGCCGGCTGGCACGGATCGCACGGCCGCGGCGTGGGGCGCCGGGGTGCCGAGGCAGAGAACGCGTGCCGTGACGCCGCGCCGCTGGACCGCCTCCAGATCGGCGTAAACCTCGGAGGCCCACGGCCCCACAACGGCCAGCAGTTCGTCCGTCGCGCCCCGGGCACACGCGGCCACGCGGTCGAGGAACGCCTCGCCGTCCGCCACCACCTCCAGACCCGGTGGCGCAGGCGCGCGCCCCTGGCGCTCGAGCGAGCCAAGCTCTCTGACCAGCGACTCCAGGTCCCGGGCCATTTCGCGGCGCAGCCTGCCCACCAGCACGTCCGGTTCGCTCGCCGCATAGTGTGCCGGCCTGCCTGGCAAGCGCGACACCGCTCCGCGCGCGGCCAGCGAGTCCAGCGCATCATACGTGTTCGCCCTGGCGAGACCTGCCCTCTGCGCGACCGCATACCCTGTGGCGGGGGACAGGCTCAGCAGCGCGACGTAGATCTTGCTCTCCGTCGGCGTGAATCCAAAGCGCTCGAGCTGCATAGTAGTAGCAATAGCTACTACTTAACAGTCTGTCAATGACCGTCGGGATGCGTGGGCGGCGCGCGTCAGGAAGTGAGGATCTCCCAGCCGGCCAGTCTGGCGATCAACGCCATGCGGAATGTGACGTCGGCCTGTCGGCCTTGGACGCTCCTAAAGTCGCCTTCGAGCGGGAACATGTGGTACGACCACGGAGACACGCGCTTCGGGACCGTACGGAGGTTCTTCGGACTCCAGACCCCTTGCTCGTCGCAGTCCCTCAGGAGTCTGGCCCAGATCCGCGGCACCGTGGTGGAGTGGTGAAGGACGCCAAGCCGGGCGAGCAGCTCCATCCAATGCAGCGCGAGGGGCAGGTCATCCGTTTGTCCGGAGGCGGACACCTTGAGCGGATCTCCGAGCAAGACGAAGCTCGGCTTCAGGATGCGCTTGCCGCACGCGACGCCGAAGCTCTTCCTTGCCTGAGGCTGGGCGAGAAACGCGCCCAGCCGCTCGACCAGGCCCGCCCGCTCACGCTGGACGGCAGGCAGGAGCGCGAGGAGAGTGACCGAGAAGATCGTGGGCGGGTATGCTTGGGGGTGTAGCACCCAGGCACCGGACAGCTTGACCAGCGGCTTGTCGACGAGGTCGCCGCGCAGGAACTGCGACACGTTGTTGGCGATGCGATGAGCCGCACCGCGGACACGCGGGTCCTCGCCGAAGCCACCCTGGGCGAGGGCGGCGGCGGCCGCCTCCCGTACGATCTCCCTGATCCAGGGCTCAGCGCCGGGCTCCGAGACGCCGTACTTCTGGAACTCGAACAGCAGTTTCGGATCGGCGTCTCTCGAAATGAGCCGGAATAGCATCCGGGTGCCGAGTTTAAGGGCACGGCTCTCCTGGTTCCACGCGAGCTCGACCAGCCGCCGGTACTGATGGATGGTGCCGACGTCCTTGATGCCGGCCGTCTTGCTTGCCGCGACCCCCAGAAGGTTGTTCCCCCAGATGCCCGTATCCCTTTGTTTCTTGGCAACTTGACGGGCTGGCTGGTACCCGTCGAGCTCGGACCGAAGCGCCTCGAGCTGTACCGGGCCGGCGGCTCCCGGCACGATCTCGGTGAGGGTGCGATATCTGATGGCCGGGCAGCCGAACTGAAGCAGCCAGGAAACGGGGACGCGGTGCGAGGTGGGAAGTGTCAGGCTCGTCCTCCCGGCGGGTCTGGCGTCGGACGCCATGGACGGGCGGCAAACTTATGTCCTCGCGTTCCGGCAGGCTAGTGGGGATCGGCGCTGCCGCCTCGTGAGCGTGCCCGCGAAACGCCGCGTTGCTGGCCGCATCACGGCGCCGCGTGAGGCAGGCCGAGGATCTTGAGCCGGCTCACCAGCGAGTGGTCCGCCAGGCCCCGCTCGCTGGTGAGGACGAGGCGATCGGGCCCGGCGAACGTCACGCCTTCCCCTTGGGGCTCGACCACGGGAATCGAGAGTCCTTCGGGCAGGGTGAGTGGGGTGGGCATCGAGTCCGCGTGCAGCCGGTAGAAGTGCAGACTAGAGTACGTCCGCACGACGAGAGTCTTTCCGTCTGGCGACACCGCTGCGCCCGTCACCAGGCGCATCCGCGGCACACTGGGCGCCACGTCCAGCGGGCCTACCAGTTGGAGCGTGTCCACCTGCCCGGCTCGCTGCGGCGCGCTGCGCGGTGGCAGGCGATAGACCCGCGGCCGCCCTGCCAGCTCCTTGGTGATGATCAGCATCGTCCCCGACGGCTCCACGACGATGGCCTCTGCGTCATGCGGGCGATCCGGGTAGCGCAGCACGGTCGTCGACCGGAGCGGAACGTCCCGTGCCGTATCGGACGGCGCAAGCGGCGGCGCGGGCTCTTCGAGCTCGTAGATCACCACGGTCCGGCGGCGGCGCGCGTTGTCGCCGATGTCCGCGACGAACAGGCACGGCGCCGCCGCCCCCGCACACGGTGCCGACGCCATGTCCTCCCAGTCGACGTTGCCGGCGCCGGCGACCCGGACCGACCCCAGGTCGTGGCCAGCGGAGTCGGTGGCGTACAGCCTTGGCTCGTCGCCGCTGTCGTTGTGGGTCCACAGAACGCCGCGCACCCGGGCGCTGGGCGCCACTCCAGAACTCTCGGTGAGTCGGCGCGCTTCGAGGACGGCCGTGTCGAGCAGTGAGACCCGCAGGGGAGCCTGGCCTGCAGCCGGGCCCGGGACGGCACACACCAGCAGGACGGCGACGGTTCCGCGCACGACGCGCAGCTTAGCCGTGGCGGCGTGGGGGAGCAATCCTTGCCCCACCTCTTCGGCGAGCCGATCTTATGCCTATGCTCACATCGCTTCTGGCACGGCCGGTCGCGCGGCTTGCTGACCACGTGCGCCTGCCCGGCCGCGCCCTGTACCTGACGGAGAATCCGGAGCTGATCGCACGTCAGCTCCAGGGGGAGGACCTCGCCTGGGCTCCGGGGCAGAAGCTGCGGGACAACATTTCGACCGACGAGATCACGCCCGCCTACATCTGCTACTACTACGACGAGACGCTCGGCGACTTCCCGTACCTGGGCCTCAAGGCGGGGGACCGCTTCCCCATTGCGCGAGGGAGCGTCAAGCGCGGCGGGTTCGTGGCTTCGGTGGCCGGGAAGCGCCGGGGCAAAGGCTCCTCGCGGGAGCAATCACCCTATGCCGAGATGTGTGCCGGGATCCGGCTCGTGGTGGGCGAGAGCATCGAGCGCATCTACCGCGAGAACTGCCAGAATCTCGGCATCTTCACGACGACGGACTTCTCCGTCCTCGAGCGGGTCAGGCGCGGCGAGCCGATTCCCCTGTCGACCTTCACCGCGGGCGAGGGGCAGATCACGCGGGACGTCATCGAGTTCGGGGGACTGTTCAACTACAACGTCGCGCGCCTCCGCGGCGCGGTCACCGTGCCCCGGATCGCGACCGGGCCGCGACCGATGACGATCGCGGAGAAGATCTTCGCGCGCCATTGGGTGGCGGACGCCGCGGCAGGCCGGTCGGGCGTGCCGTTCGTCGCGCCCGGAGACGAGGGGTTCGTCGCCACGGACATCCGCTTCAGCCATGAGTACGTCACACCCATGGCGGCGATCTTCTTCGAGCAGTACGTGGGGAAGGGCGAGCCGCTGAACGATCCCGGCTCGATCTTCTTCTTCCGCGACCACCTGACCTTCCTCAAGGACGCGATGACGCCGGAACGCATCGCCGAAGGACTGCTGGAGGTCGCCAACCAGCTCGAGGTGAAGCAGCGGGAATTCGCCGCCGCCAAGGGCGTGAAACTGTACGGTGAACTGGGGCTCGGGCACCTCGGCTCCGAGGCGATCTGTCATTCGAAGATCCTCGAATCCCACGCCCTGCCGGGGCAGGTGATCGTCGGCAGCGATTCGCACACGCCCCATGCAGGTGCCGTGGGCTGCATCGCGTTCGGCGTGGGAACCACGGCCGTCTTCAACAGCTGGATCACCCGCGATGTGCGCGTTCAGGTGCCACCGTCCTTCCGCGTCGTGGTGCGGGGGCGGAGGCCGCCGCACGTGACCGCAAAGGACATCATGCTTCAGCTGCTGCGCCACTCCTACGTCAAGAACGGGGAAGCGATCGGCCAGGTGGTGGAGTACTGCGGCGAGACCGTGGAGGACCTGAGCGTCGACGAACGCGCGACGATGACCAACATGGCGGCCGAGGTGGGCGCCTTCACGGGGATCATCGCCCCGGACGCGCGGACCGTCGAGTACCTGGTCGAGCAGCGCGGCCTGGCGCGTCCGGGGGCCGAGCGGTTGTGCGAGGGCCTGTTTTCGGACCGCGACGCCTCGTACGTGAAGCAAATCGAGATTGACGCCTCGAGCCTCAAGCCGATGGTCGCGTTGCCGGGCGACCCCGGCAACGGCCGCGAGGTCGCGGAGCTGGGAGAGCGGGTCCGGATCGACATCGCCTACGCAGGCTCATGCACTGCGGGCAAGCGCGAGGACATGGACATGTACGCGCAGGTGTTCCAGCAAGCGGCCGGGCGGGGCCAGCGGATCGCTCCATGGGTGCGCTGCTACATCCAGTGCGGCTCGCAGGCGGTGTTCCGCTACTGCCAGGAGCGTGGCTACGACAAGGTCTTCGCCCAGGTCGGCGCGACCTTCATCGAGCCCTCCTGCGGCGCGTGCATCAACGCGGGGCCCGGTGTCTCGCGCTCCAAGGAAGAGGTCACGATCTCCGCCATCAACCGTAACTTCCCCGGCCGCTCGGGGCCTGGGCAGCTGTTCCTCGCCTCGCCCTTCACGGTCGCCGCCTCCGCGCTCGCCGGCTACATCACCGCCTGGGAGCCCGAGGGCGCTCCGGCCGGGACCGCGTAGCTCCACCTGCTTCTGCGGCACGCCCCGGGGGCTGACCGAGCGCCACGCCGTCGCGCGCGAGCGCGGGACGCGGGCTGGCGCCGGGCGGCCTTCCATCGTATTCTGACGATATGACTCATGTCGGCACGGATACGGGGACGCGACTGGCGAAGCTGTGCAAGGCGCTGGGTCACCCGGCCCGGGTGGCGATCATGCGCCACCTGGCCTCGAGGCGCGGCACGTGCACTTGCGGGGAGATCGTGGACCAGCTGCCCCTGGCGCAGTCCACCGTGTCCCAGCACCTGAAGGTCCTCAAGGACGCGGGACTGATCGACGGCGACCTGGAGCCCCCGCGGGTGTGCTACTGCCTCAACGAGCGCACGCTGGAAGAGCTGAAGCGCGCCGTCGCTGCGTTGTAGGCGCCTGGCCTAACGCGCCGCGCTCTTGACGGCGTCGAAGAGCAGCGGCAAGGTCGCCAGGCTCTGCCCGCGGTATTGGGGGCGGAAGCCGAACAGGATCACGCGGCCCCGGCCGCGGTGCACCTCGACCAGGGCCGCCTTCCCCGCCAGGCGGCCTGCGCCGAGCAGCCAGCCCGAGAGCAGCACGTCGCCGGGATCGGTCGGGAACCGGCCGATCACGTTGACGCGTGTCGGATCACGGACCTCGAAGGCGGGCCCCGATTCGAACCACGCCACCGACTGGGCCGACATTCCCTCCGCCAGGGCGTCGAGCGTGTCCAGCTGCAGCCGGAGAATGCTGCCTGGGGCGTAGAAGTCGCTGGAGGGCAGGTCGCCCAGCACATCGGCCACAGGCAGGTCCAGCGCCCCGATGGCGAAGGTGGAGGCTTGGTTGAGCGCAATCAGCGTCCCGCCCGCGTCCACGAAGTCACGCAGCGCTTGGACGCCCGCGGCGCCCAGGCCGCCGGCATAGCGCGCCGGGTAGCGGCGCGCCGGTAAGCCGTCGAGCAGGGCGCGCGCGCTCTGGCTCGGCAGGATGATGGCGTCGAACCGGGACGCGAGGTTGCCTGCGCGCACCGTGGAATCCATCAGCGATTCGTAGGGCACGCCCCACGTGTCGAAGGTCCAGCGCGTCCACCCCTCGTCCGCGGCTGCGGCGTACGAGCGGTACAGGCCCACGCGCACGACACCCGGGCCACCCCCCGAGAGCCCGCGCACCTGATAGAGCGGTGGCCGCCTCGTGACCGGCGCTGACAGCGCAATCGGGAGAGAGTCGGCGGCCGCGAGCACGCGGACGCCCAGCAGCAGCGAGAGCGTGTGGGCCGTCACGTCGTATGGGCGGCTGGGCGGGCCGCCGGGGTATTCGCGCAGGTCCGGATAGTGCTGTCGCTCGAGCAGCGCCTTGGCAAAGGCGGCGTACGGCTGGCGCAGCACGACCACGTAGGTGCCGGGGTAGAACCGCTCGCGCCCGAGCGTGAACGGAGCGAGGGCCGCGCGGACCTCCACCTGCGCATGGCGGAAGACTTCGAGCAACGCGCCGAGGGCGACCTCGTTCTGACCGGCCGTCGGAATGACGAACGCGTAGGGCCAGTCGGGCCACCCACGCGTCGCGCGCTGCAGCACCCGCCAGGAGGTGCGCAGCCACTCCTCCCGATTGCGCGTCACATGGTCCAGCAGGGCCATCCCACTGGCGGTCTGATAGCGAACGATGTCGTTCAGCGTCCACTGCCCCCCGGGCCATGGCGCGACGAAGTTCCACGCCGGCGCGCGGGGATCCACTCCAGCGCCCGGGCGCAGGCTGTCCGCCGGCACGTTCACCGAGGTGGCGAGGCTGGCACTGGCGGTCTCCGTGAGGATTCGCACCGCGCCGTGGTAATGCTGGAACGCCCGGCCCGGCGTCCAGGCGTCGTACACGGAGTGCGCCGCCACGCCGGTGAACCCGTCGCCGGTCATCCTCCACGCAATAGCGAGCCCGAGCGCGTTGTCGCCCTGGAGAAGCAGCGGATCCACGTTGGGCTCGGCCGGATCGAGGTACGGCGGAACGAAGATACGCGAGCCGTTGCTGCCCTGCTGATGCAGGTCCAGGGTGACCTGCGGGTGCCAGACGTCGTACAGGCTATCCACGACGATCCGAGTTTCGACCTGCGTGAACGCGTACCAATCGCGGTTGTTGTCGTGTCCCGTGTAGTGGTGATACAGCTCGGGTGGTGCGCTGCCCTCGGCGTTGGTGCCGAGGGTCTGGTTGTACCAGCGCGAGACGATTGTTACGCCGTCGGGGTTGAGCGACGGCACGAGCATGACGACGGTGTTGTCGAGGATGCTCCGGATCTCGGGTGAGGTTCCGCTGGCCAGCTGGTACGCGATCTGGAGGGGCGAGAAGAAGCCGCCGACCTCGGTCGAGTGGATGCTGGAGGTGATGAGGACGAAGACCTTGCCGCGCCGGAAGAGGACCTCCGCTGCGGCCGAGTCGGGCACCAGTCGCGGGTCGGCGAGCAGGCGCTGGGTCTCACGGAGCTGCGTGAGCCGGGCGAGGTTGGCTGGGCTCGAGATGAACGCGGCGACAAAAGCAGCGCCGTTGGTCGTGCGGCCCAGCTCGCGGACCTGAACGCGGTCGGTCGCGGCCGCGAGGACGCGGAAGTAGCGGACAACCGGGTCCCAGTCCACCAGACGCCGCTCGGTTCCGGGTTGGAAGCCGAGCACGGAGGCGGGCGTCGGCACTGGCGGCCGGCGATGCGCGGCAGCTGGCTGCCGCTGCGCGAGCAGCGGCGTGGCGGCGGCCAGGGTGACGAGGAGTGCGGATGTGGTGCGGCGCATTGCGTTCATCTCCTGCTGGTGTGGGCCAAACCGCGAGCCCCGCCCCGGTGGCCCGGGATGGGGCTCGAAGCGCGGCGGAGGCAGCGGCCGAGACTACTGCAGACGCTTGATCTCGACACGCAGGTTCTGGCGCTGGTCTGCGGCGGTCTGGTTGCTGGCAATCGGATGCTGCGCGCCGTAGCCGACCGACGTCAGGCTGGCGGCCGAGACCCCCTTGCTGACCAGGTACGCCGTCACCGCGCCGGCCCGCAGCCGGGACAGCCGCAGGTTAGTCGCGGCCGTGCCGACACTGCTGGTGTAGCCGCCGATCTCCCAGCGCGCGTCCACCGTCAACTTCATGGCGATCGCAACCTTGTCCAGCTCGGCCTGAGCCTCCGGAGTGAGTCGCTGCGCTCCGCGGAGCGCGCGGAACGTGAGGGACACGATTCGGGTCGCGCCCACGACCGGCAGGTCGTACAGCGGACAGCCGTCCGAATCCACCCTCGCCCCATGCGGCGTATTGGGGCACGTGTCGCGCGAATCCGCAACGCCGTCGCTGTCGCTGTCGCGCTCCAGCGGGCAGCCATCCGCGTCGACCGGCGCACCCGTGGCCGTGTTCGGGCACTTGTCCCTGTAGTCCGCCACGCCGTCGTGGTCGCTGTCGATGGGGCACCCGCTGGGGTCGACCTGCACGCCGCGCGGAGTGTCCGGGCAGCGATCGCGGAAGTCGGGAACGCCGTCACTGTCGCCGTCCCTGGGACAGCCATTGGCGTCGACCGGCGCGCCCCGCTGCGTGTCGGGGCAGCGGTCCTCGTAATCCGGCACGCCGTCGCCGTCCGCGTCCACCGGGCAGCCGGCACGCGTTGCATCGGAGGCCGGATACACCTGCGCATTGGCCGGGGTGTCCGCGCACCTGTCCTGGTGATCCGGCACCCCGTCATGGTCGCTGTCCACCGGGCAGCCGTCGGCGTCAACCCGCACGCCGGCCAGGGTGTCGGGGCAGCGATCGATGCCGTCGGGCACGGCGTCGTGGTCGCTGTCAGTCGGACAGCCGCGCGCGTCGACTGTCGCGCCGCGCGGCGTCCTCGGGCAGCGATCGTACTTGTCGGGCACGCCGTCGCCGTCGCTGTCCTTCGGCGGACCGCCGCCGATGAAGTACGAGAGACCGATGGACGCGATGCCGTCGAACGTCGGGTTGGAGAATTCCTGGAAATGCTCGTACTGCTCGCGGCCCTCGACGCGCACGGCCAGCTGGGTGCCGATCATCTGACGAATCCCCACGCCGACGTGCGCACCGTACTGGGCGGTCATGCGCGGCTTGTACACCATGGTGCCGCCCCCGCCAAGCGTGATGAACGGGCTCGTCGCGCGGTTGATGTCCGGCGTCCAGGTCACAGCAGCGAAAGGCTGAATGAAGGACGTCTGGATCCGCCCCGGTGACGTCTCCTTCCCGTATCCCAACCCGGTGCCCAGGCTGACGTTCCACAGCGTGCTGACGTTGTAGCCGAGACGGAGCACGCCGGCGGGGATGACGCGGTCGCTGGCGACGAGCCGGTCCATGATCATGACGCCCGCGGAGGCGGTGAGCTCCCAGCTGCCCTCGCGGTGCGTGCCCGCATACGCCGCCAGCAACGGACGGGCAGCCGGCTGCGCCGGCGTCTGGGCAGGCGGTCGCGGCGGGCGTTGCTGGGCCAACAGGAGCGCCGGCGCGGACGCGGCGAACGTGCCTGCCGCCAGCAGTACCAGGTTGCGCATGCGCCCTCCCGAGAGCTGACAACTCCGGGTCCCGAGCCGGGCGACAACGCGCGCTTCTGAACGGGGAACCTGGCTCGCCGCAGCGTGTCGCCGCGCAGCGGAGGCTAACATGTCCGGGCTCGACCGCGGGCGCAAGCAGACATGACGCCACGTTGTCGGCGCCACGGGGCGCGCAGCGGCGCGCCCGGCAACACGAGCGGCGCAGGAACGAGTCGGAGGGAGGCGCTGCATCCCGTCCACACTACGAGCCCCACCCCGGTTGCCCGGGATGGGGCTCGAAGCGAAGCCTAGACTGCGGCCGAGACTACTGCAGACGCTTGACCTCGACGCGCCTGTTCTGGAGCCGGCCCGCGGCCGTGCCGTTGGTGGCGATGAAATTCGTCTCGCCGTAACCGACCGCCGTGAGGCTGGCGGCCGAGACGCCCTTGCTCTGCAGGTACGTCTTCACCGCGTTGGCCCGCAGCCGGGACAGCCGCAGGTTGGCTGCGGCCGTACCGACGCTGCTGGTGTAGCCGCCAATCTCCCACCGCGCGTTCGGAGCGGCCTTCATCGCGATTGCCACCTTGTCCAGCTCGGTTCTGGCCGTGGGCAGGAGCACCGAGCTGTTCACGCGGAAGTTGACGTTACGCATCACCATCGTGGCGTTCACGGCCGGCAGTTCTATCGGGACCACCGTCACGATCGCGGACGCGGTCTTGCCGTCCACACTCGCGGTGATGTGCGCCACGCCGTTCGCCACGCTGGTCGCCGTGCCGGTGCCGCTCACGGTCGCCACGTTGGCCGC
>Ga0153915_10001387_pt1 | contig 22209 bp, 18 predicted proteins | sample Opewatmetagenome_2_FD_107003 | JGI IMG/M metagenome (GOLD analysis project Ga0153915, IMG submission 107003) | Freshwater wetland microbial communities from Ohio, USA - Open water 3 Core 3 Depth 3 metaG | ecosystem: Environmental > Aquatic > Freshwater > Wetlands | place: USA: Ohio, Lake Erie...
CGCGCCCCTCGCGGCGGCCGGAGCGTCGCTCGATCGCGACGACATCGCGCCCGGCTGGGCACGGCCGAACGCGAAGATGCCCGTCGAAGATATCCAGATCCTCGGCACGGACACGCCAGCGACGCCCACGTACTCGGCGCCTCGTGGCGCATCGCTCGAGACGTACCTCGAAAGCGCGGAACGCCATCGCTCGGATACCAGCGCCGTGTTCGCGCCCGGCTTCAACGCCACCGCTGAGTTCCAGCGCGTGCTGGCAGGCTGCGCGTCGGGCCGTCCCGCCGATGTGGCGGCAACGCAGGACGGCCGCCAGTACGTGCCGTATACGATCCGGCGCCTCACCGATGGACGGCAGATCGGCGCGCACCACGACTATCACTACGGCCTCTCGCTCTACAACGAGCTCGCGCCTCGCCTCGACACCAGCACCCTCGTCAGCTTCGTTGTCACCCTTGGACGCCCCGATGCGGGCGGCGAGCTGTTTGTGTACGGCGTCACGCCGGAGACGCCCGCGCCGAAAATGCCGAACGGATTCTCATGGGACGTGCCGGCGATTGAGCGCGAGTATCCGTTCGAGCGTCTCGTGATGGACGTGGGCGACGTCTTTCTGCTGGCGTCCGGCCGGTGCCTGCATCGCGTCGGTCCGATTTCGGGGCCGCACGCACGCGTGACGATGGGCGGATTTCTCGCGTTCGACAAGCCGAGAACGCGCGTGCTGTTCTGGAGCTGAGGAACGGTCGCCGCCCGAAGTGGCGCGCGTACCTGCTGCTCTCACGCATTTCCAATCTCCCAACGGTCTGGAGCAACGTTCTCGCGGGCATCGTCGCCTCGGGTGCCGCGTTCACTCCGTTTGACATCGGCCGCCTCGCCGCGGGTGTGTCGTTTCTCTACACGGCCGGTATGTTCCTCAACGACGTGTTCGACCGCGAGTTCGACGCCAGGCATCGCCCTGACCGGCCTCTGCCGGCTGGCGATGTCAACGTGCTGACGGCCGGCAGAATCGCAGCGGCCCTTGTCGCAATCGGGCTCATCCTCATCGCGGGTCAGGCAGGGTATGCACGGCCGCTCGCGTGGAGCGGCGCGCTCGTTGCGGCCATCCTTTATTACAACTACCGGCACAAACGCGACCCGCTCGGTCCGTTGTGGATGGGCGTCTGCCGCGGGCTGGTCTACTGCGTCGCCGCATCGGCAGTCGCGCCGGCGGTGTCCGTGCGCGTCGGCATCGCGGCCGCGGCGATGACGCTCTACGTGATCGGGTTGACGTGGATTGCCAAACGTCTCGGGCCGCGCGCGGGCGTCGTCGTGCCGATCCTGCTCGCCGGAATTTCAGGCGTCGATGCGGTGGTGGTGCTGGTGAGCGGAGGCGGGCCGGCGCTTGCGCTGCTGGCGGTTGCCGCTGGTGTGTTGACGCTTGGTTTTCAGCGATTCGTGCCAGGCACCTGATCGAAGAGATGCGACAGCACGAGATCGCGAACGGCGGCGGCGTCGACCGTCCCGGTCAGCGCATGCTTCTCTGACGACACGCACACGGGCCCCTCGTCGAGCCGGTCGGTGACGCGGCCGTGCGAGCCGCGAACCAGCGTCGCGTCGAGCGGAATCACTTCGAGCAGATACCGGAAGCCGAGGGCTTTCTTCGCCAGCGTCCACGCCACTTTCAGCTTCGGCAGCGGCAACGCCGGGTCGAGAAACAATTCCGCCGGGTCGTAGCCTGGCTTGCGGTGGATGTCGACCGTTCGCGCGAAATCCGGCGCAAGGCCGTCGTCCAGCCAGTAGTAATAGGTAAACCAGCTCGACGCATCCGAGATCGCGACAAGATCGCCCGATCGTTCGTGGTCGAGGCCGATCGCCGCCTGCTCGCGGCGATCGAGCACCTGCTCGACCCCGGGAACGCTCGCGACCAGCGTCTTCACCTCGGCCAGCCGCTTCGGATCCCGAACGTAGATGTGGGCCACCTGGTGATCGGCGACGGCGAACGCTTCGGAGGCTCCGGCATCCAGCGCTTCCGTTCCGAGTTCGTCCCGGACGGCCAGCAGCCTCGCCTCGCGAAGCACCCGGTTGATGTGGATGGGACGGTTGACCTGCGTGATTCCGTACTCGGACAGCACGATCACGCGGCGCCCGCGGTTGCGCAGTTCTCCAATCAGCCGCCCGCAGACGGCATCGATGGCGCGGACGTCTTCGCGCACCTTCGGATCATCGGGCCCCAGCCGCTGCAGGTTGTAATCGAGATGCGGCAGATAGATGAGTTGCAGCGACGGCGACGACCACTCGTCGACCTTGACCGACGCGCGGGCGATCCATTCGCTCGAGCGCAAATCGGCATTCGGTCCCCAGAAATTGAAAAACGGAAAGGGCCCGATCTCGGCCGTCAGCCTGTCCTTCAGATCCGCCGGATGCGAATAGATGTCCGGGATCTTCCTGCCGTCGGCGGGATAGATCGGCCTCGGCGTGACCGACCAGTCCACCGAGCTGTACATGTTGAACCACCAGAACATCTTCGCGCACGTGCACGAGGGATCCCGGCGGCGCGCGGTGTCCCACAGTTTCTCGCCGGCAATCAGCTGATTCGACTGCCGCCAGAACATCACCTGCGCGAGATCGCGGAAGTACCAGCCGTTGCCGACGACGCCGTGATCACGGGGAGGCGTGCCGGTGACAAAAGTGGCTTGAACCGAGCAGGTGACCGCGGGCGTGATGGTGCGAAGCGCCGCTGACGATCCGTCAGCGGCCAGGGCGTTGAGGTTCGGGGTGTCGGGGCCCAGCAGCGAGCGAGTCAGCCCGACGACGTTGATGACGGCGGTCGGATGCAACGATCAGCGGCCGGACGTCACCGGCTCGCCGCGGAGGATCGAGTTGCTCTCGAATTTCTCGGTGCGGCTGACGACCGGGCGTTCCTGGATTTCGGCGAGATCCAGACGGCCGCTCTGCGCGAAGAACGCCACCGGGTTGTCCCACACGATCTTCTGAATCGTCGCGTCGTCGATTCCATGCTGGCGCATGACGTCGATCGTCTTCGGGACCTTGAGCGGGTCGCTGATGCCCCAGTCGGCGGCGCTGTTCACGATGATGCGGTCGCTCCCGTACTTCTCGACGAGCACGGCCATGCGCTTCTCGTCCATCTTCGTGTGCGGATAGATGGAATGGCCCGCCCAGCACTTCGTCTCGAGGACGATCGGCAGCGTCTCTTCGTTGTTGTGGTCGATGAGGACGCGCTCTTCGGGGAAGCCCGCTTTGCGGATTGTTTCGATGGTGTGGATCGTCCCGCGCTTCTTGTCGCGGTGCGGAGTGTGAATCAGCACGGGCAGGCCATATTCCTTCGCGAGCTCGAAGTGCTTGAGCAGCGACGCCTCTTCGGCCTCGGTCTGATCGTCGTATCCCACTTCGCCGACGGCCACGACGCCGTCTTTTTCCAGCCACCGCGGCAGCATCGCGATCACGTCGTCGACGAGCTTCGGGTTGTTCGACTCTTTCGGATTCATTCCGATCGTGCAGAAGTGGCGGATGCCGAACTGCGACGCGCGGAAGCGTTCCCAGCCGACGAGGCTGTTGAAGTAGTCGACGAAGCTGCCGACGGTCGTCCGCGGCTGCCCCAGCCAGAAGGCGGGCTCGACGAGCGCGACGACGCCGGCCGCGGCCATGGCTTCGTAGTCGTCCGTCGTGCGCGACGTCATGTGGACGTGAGGGTCGAAGATTTTCATGAGAGGTGTTCCTCGAGCGCCATGTCATGCAGCGCCAGGACGAGATCGGGTGGCACGGAGCGGCCCGCGGCGCGCCGCTCCGCGGCGTAGTCGCGCGCCATCCGCGACAGTTCAGGATTCAACCGGCCGGCCAGTCCGACGATCCGTTCGATGCGAACGCCAGTGAACATCGCCTTCAGCACCATCTGGTTGAACTGAGATTCGGGAAAGTACGCGGCCGGATACGGGTTCTCGCATGCAATGGAGTCGAAGGTCGGCTGGATGTGACTGCGGCACGCGTCGACGGCCGTTGCGGCAAATCGATCGGCGTTCGGCATCAGGCTCAAGGCGCGCAGCCAGCTCTGTTGTTCGCGCGCATCGCCGTTCTCGAAACAGGCGGTCGCGGTTTCGACCCACGCATCGGCGTCCGACGCCGTGTCAGCGGCAGCGAGCAGAAGCGCCGCCCGCGCGGCATCGGCAATCGCCCAGTGCTCAAAAGATACATCTGGCGCAACGGATGACAACGCCGCCCGTTCGTCGGAGCCGAGCGACAGCGCCGAAATGCCGGCATGTCGCGACGCGCCCGTGTAACTTCCGAGGAGTCGATTGCGATCCTGGCGACGCGCGACATCGATCGCGTTGTCAAACCAGCGCTTTCCGGCCTCATCCAGGCGCGCGCGCGTGACGGCCGACAGGAGAGAAAAGGCATTCGACATGGATCTTCTCAGCGGGTTTTTTACTTTAATCGAAAAGCTGAGCAATTGACAGGCTGAGCCGTGGAGGGGAGAATCTGTGTCTTGTCCCTCCCAAATCCTGCGCTGCTGATGCAGCTCGCACTGGCGTACCGGTCGTCTGCCGTGTTGTTCGCCGCCGTCGAGCTCGGTGTGTTTTCCGCAATGTCGAATGGGCCACGCACCGCGGCCGAGATCACCTCCGCCACGAAGGCGGACGGCGAAAAGCTGCGGATGCTGCTCGAGGCGTGCGTCGCTGAAGGGCTGTTGACGCGCGAAGACGGCCGCTATGGCAACACGCCCGTGGCCGACGCGTTCCTCGTCGAAGGACGACCGGCGTACAGCGCCAACGGCTTCAAGTACGCGGCCGACCTGTATCCCGCGTGGAGCAAGCTCGGCGATCTCGTCCGGACCGGCCGGCCGCCGATGCCGCCGCAGACGATCCTCGGCGACGACAAAGCCAAGACGCGCGCCTTCGTCTACGCGATGCACGAACGTGCGCGCGGCATCGGCTCGGTGCTGCCGCATCTGGTCGATCTGAAAGGCCGTAAGAAGCTGCTCGATGTCGGCGGCGGACCGGGTACGTACTCCGTCGCGCTCGTGCAGCAGACGCCGGGCCTGACATCGACCGTCCTCGACGTGCCGGGCGTGCTCGACGTCGCCCGCGAGATCGTGGACGCGAGCGGCTTCGCCGATCGCGTCACGCTGATGCCCGGCGACTACCTGAAGTCGTCATTCGGCACGGGGTACGACGTCGTGCTGCTTTCGGGCATGATGCACCGCGAAACGCCCGCGACCTGCCAGATGCTCCTCGCCAAGGCATTCAGCGCCCTCGATTCCGGCGGCCTCGTGATCGTCAGCGACGTGTTCTTCGAAGACGACCGGAAAGCGACGCCGCCGTTTGCCGTGTACTTCGCGCTCAACATGATGCTGACGAGCGACGAAGGATCGGCGCACGCCGTCACCGAAATGTCGCGCTGGATGTCCGGCGTCGGATTCCGCGACGTCGCCGTGCGCGAGCTGCCGAAGCCGAACCCGCACACGCTCGTCGTCGGCACCAAGCCATGAACGTCGAGCTCGAGAGTCCGACGGTCGGCACCAGTCACCGGCCGCCGGCATGGCTGCTCGTCGCCACGGGAATTCTGGCGCTGACGATTCTCGGCCTCTCGGTCGCCGAAACCAGCTACAGCGCGCACTGGCTGATCGACGAGGGCGACTACGTCAGCATCATCGGCCTGGTCTTCATCGCCGGCGCCGGCGTCGTCCTGTACAGGCAACGGCGGCTGTTCGCGTCGCTGCCGCTCGTGTTTCCGTGGCTGCTGTATCCGGTCATCACACAGGGCGATCAGTTGATCGACAACATGTCGATCAACCCGATGAGAGCGGTCTGCCACGTGCTGCTCGCGGCCATCTTCGCGACACCGGTCGCGGTCGTCGTGCTGGGCGCCGGATACCTGCTCGAGCCCAGGCCTGGAGCGCCCGTGGTTCGCCGGCCGTGGACGGCGCTGTTTCCGGGACTGCGTCCCCTCGCCGAAGGCCGGACACGCGAGGGCGCGGCGCTGCTGGGCGCGGCGCTGCTCACGCTGGAAATGTGGCTGGCCGATCAGTTTCTCGGAACGCTGATGATCGTGACGCTGATCGTCATGATCCTTCCGCTCCTGCTGTACGGGTCGCTGGCTGAGCCGGCGGGTCCGTCGGCAACGTCCGGCCGGGCACGCACCGAGCGTCTGGCGCTTGCCGTGCTGATCGTCGGAGTGCTCGCATCCGGCGGCGCGTATTTCGGTTACAAGGACGCGCCGGGCGCGTATCAGGGAAGCCCGAGTTTCTTCATGGATCCGAGCCGGCAGGATCTGGCGTACCGGCTCGATCGGGTGACCGTGCCATCGCGGCCTCCGGCGATGCCGGCCTCGCCGGAGGAAGTGCGTGCCGCGTTGACCGGATACGGCCGCACACTCGAGCGCATGCTGGCGGGGTACCACATCCTCGATCGCAACTACACGTACGACTTCCACAACGCGCTGTTTCTGCGTCACACGCCCCTGGTCGCCAACTACCGTGCGGTGGGTCTGCGCCTCGTCGAGGAAGCACGCCAGCTGAAGACCGACGCCGACGGACACGCGGACGCGGCTCGCGCCACGCTGGCGGCCGACGATCCGCTGCGCGCGCTGCTGGATGATGTGAGCGGCTACATCGCGTCCGATTTTTCCCGCGCGACCGTGGGGGAGCGGATGACGGCCGAGTTCGAAAAAACGCCGGCTGGACTCCAGCACGCCGCGCATCTGTACGAAGGCGAAGGCAAGTATCTCGGCACGCGGCTGCTCGAGGTGGTTCACAAGCATCAGGCCGTCATGGATGCGCCTGCGCTCGCACCGGTCACCCGGGAATTCGCGGCCACGAGCCGCGCCATCTTCGACGCCTACGCCAACCACGTCGTCGGATTCTGATCGCGGCATGCGGCCGGGAACGTTGCGGCTCCAGCATCGGATCGTGATTCCGTTCGTCGCGGTCGCTGTGCTCACGACAGCCGCCGCGGCGTACGTCGCCGTGTCGGTCGTGTCGCGCACGCTCGCCTCGCGCGTCGATGAGCAGATCCGGAGCGCGGCGGCGCTCGTCAGCCAGAGCGATTTCGCCCTCAGCCCGCAGATTCTCGGCAGCGTGAAGAAGATCGTCGGCGCCGACGTCGTCACGTTCTCGACGAGCGGGCAGGTCGTCGCCACCACGGTCGATCGGGGGCGCACCGCGCTGCTCGCGTCCGTCACCGCACCAGACGTGATCCGCACCGTCGCGGCGTCCACGACGGCCGCTCCGATTCGCATTCCCGTCACCTGCGACGTGCCGTGCGAGGCGGCCTTTCATCGCGTCACCACCAGGCCCGACACGCTGGTGGCGGTCGTCGCAGATACGTCCGAGCTGATCGCGGCAACGCGATCGATCACGCGAACCATCCTTATTACTGCGGTTCTCAGCGTAATCGCGATGATTCTCGTCAGCCAGGTGGTCGTGCGCCGCGTCACGAGGCCGCTGTCGGCACTCGTGGCCTTCACCCGCGAAGTCGCGCCCGGCGCGCCGGCGTTGCGGGCGCCGGCCGGCGAGGACGAAGTGGGGCAGCTCGGCGTCGCGTTCAACGCGATGCTGGACCGGCTCGATCAATCCCAGGCGGCGCTCGTGCAGTCCGAAAAGCTGGCCCTGGCCGGATTGCTCGCGGCGCGCGTCGCGCACGATATCCGCAATCCGCTGTCGTCGATCAAGATGCAGACGCAGCTTCTGCAAAGCCGTACGCGCGGCGACGCGGACAACCAGGCGATGACGGAGGCCGTGCTCGCGGACATCCAGACCGTGGAGCTGGTTGTCCGCGATCTGCTGGAGCTCGCCCGGCCCGGCGCGGTTCGCCTGAAGCCGACCAGTCTCGGCGATCTCGTCCGCGATCTGCTGGTCCAGCTCGGCCCGCAATTCCGTCATCGCAAGATCGACGTCCAGACGACGCTCGACGAACGGCTGCCTCCCATTCCCCTGGACGCCGATCGGTTCCGTCAGGCCCTGCTCAACGTCGTGCTGAACGCGGCCGACGCCATGCCATCGGGCGGCGCCCTGAGCCTCGCCACCAGGCTGTCAGCAGATCGCTCGACGGTCGAGCTCGACGTGTGCGACGATGGCGTTGGAATCGACCCCGCGATTCTGCCCCATGTCTTCGATCCGTTTGTGTCGACGAAACGTGACGGCGTCGGTCTCGGGCTGGTGAACGCCAGGGCCGTCGTCGACAGTCACGGCGGACGGATTGAGATCGCTGCGCGAGCCCCGCGCGGCACGCGGGTAACCATCGCCCTGCCGATTCGGGATGCCGCTCATGGCTGACATACTCGTGGTCGATGACGATCAGGCGGTGGCGAAGGCCTTCGAGCATTTCCTGCGCTACGAAGGGCATGAATGCCGTCTGGCGAGCAGTGCCGCGGACGCGATCCGCCTGATCCGCCAGCGACGTCCGAATCTGGTGATGATGGACGTCCGCATGCCCGGCGTGGACGGCCTGCAGGCGCTTCAGCAGATCCGCGAGACATTTCCCGACGTCTACGTGGTGATCATGACGGCGTACGGCACGAGCCAGACATCCATCGACGCGATCCGCGCCGGCGCATTCGACTATCTGACGAAGCCGCTCGATCTCGACGAGCTGCGCGAGGTCATTCGCAAGGCGCTCGAGGCACAGAAAATCAGCATCGCCACGTCTGCACCCGAGGGCCAGGCCGCGCCGGAACCGGTGACGCTCGTGGGCGAGACGCCCGCGATGCTCGATGTCTACAAGATGATCGGCCGGCTGGCCACCAACGACGTGCCGGCGCTCGTCATCGGCGAGCACGGCACCGGGAAGCGGCTTGTCATCCTCACCATTCATGACAACAGCGCTCGGCGCGACCGCCCGTTTACGACGATCGACTGCGCGGAGATGCCCGAGGCCGCGATCGGCGCCGCGCTGTTCGGCGGCGAAACAGGCACCGTGCAGCTCGATCGCATCGAGGCGCTTCCGGCGCCGCTGCAGTCGCGTCTCGCGCGCGCGCTCGGCGACGAACGTGCGCGCCAGGCGGAGCGGCTGTCGGCGCGCGTCATCGCGTCAACCGAGCGCGATCTCGACGACAAGGTGTCGTCAGGGGCGTTCAGCCGCCAGCTGCACGACGCGCTGACGGTCATCACGCTTCGCATTCCGCCGCTGCGCGAACGCCGGGACGATATCCCGCTGCTGGTCCGGCATTTCATCCAGCGGAGCAATACGCAGTTGAGCCGGACGATCAAGGGCGTGGACGACGCCGCCGCGAAAACGCTGAACGCGCATTCGTGGTCCGGGAACGTGGATGAGCTGGAGCGCGCGGTGAAGCGCGCCTGCATCGTCGCGCGCAGCGACATCCTGACGAGCAGCGACATCGCCGGCTCGCTCAGCAGTCAATTCGGCGGTCGAAGCGACGGCGATCCCGCGCTCGAGCGTGCGGTGCGCGCCGCGTTGCACGATCACCTCGTCCAGCCGCGCGAGGCCGCGACGTCGTACCACGACATCGTCGATCTCGTGGAGTCGACACTCGTGCGCGAAGCGCTCGCCATCACGAACGGCAATCAGGTCAAGGCCGCGGAGCTTTTGGGCGTCAACCGGGCAACGCTTCGGAAGAAGATGCCGGACGGAAGGGAATGACTCAGCGCTCCATCTTCACTCGATAAAGCACCCACCCAAACGCGGCGACTGCCATGAGCATGATGATTGCGGGAACCGTGCTGCCGGTTTCGCGCGAGATCGCGCCGGCATAGGCATAGACGAAGACAATCGGTGCGGTGCCGATGAGCGATGCGACGAGAAACGTCCGCCGCGTCATCGTCGAGAGTCCCGCGACGACGCTCATCGTCTCCATCACCACGGGCAGCGCACGCGTGACGGCGATAGCCGCGGCGCCGTGGCGCGCGAACACGCGGGCCAGACGATCGATTTCCTCGTCGCCGACAATGGTCGAGGACGCACGCCGTCCGTAGCGCCGCACCAGCTCGAACCCGAGCCACTCGCCGCCGACCGAGCCGACGATCGACAGCGCCGATCCCCAGAGCACGCCGAAGGCCGCGCCACTGAGCACCATGACGATGCTCGATGGAATCGGGAGGAACAGATCCACCGCGAGCAGCGCGATCACCGTCAGGGCGCTGCCCGCGCCGGCGCGCGCGATCCAGGCCGTCGCGAGGGCGCCGATGCTGAGCCCCATCACGTTTTCGATCAGCACCTTCGACAGAATGACGGCGGCGGCGACCGAGGCGACGAGGATGAGGGTGCGCTTCATGCGTGAGCGGGCAAGGGTGAGCGATCGATGCCGCGCGAGCGCCACCAGCGGGCAAGCGCTGCAAGAGCCCTCCGCCGGCGTGCGAGATCGACGAGGAAGACGATGAGTGCCGCGACGCCCAGCCAGGACGAGATGTCGCGCCGCTCCCATGGGCGTGCGTGTGTGAACGGGTTCGCGGCTCCCATGAGCACCTCGCCGCCCGAGAGCCGCGCAATCTCCGCGAGCATGGTTGAATCCGTGCCCCGGGAGAAGCGCTCCCGATCCGCGGACCAGTAGAACGCGCGAACCGCGCGCTCTTCGCCGCCGGTGTCGCGATCACGTCCGGCGACGTGCACCACGTACACGCCGGCGGAAGCTGTGGGGAGGTCGGCCTCGTATCGCCCTGGCGCCGTTGCTCGCAATCGAACCAGCTCGGTCCCGCCCGACGGAGAGCGGACCGCGGCGTCGAGGTCCAGTGCGTTCGCAAACCCTCCGCCGGGACGCTCGGCCTCGACGGTCAGGTGCGGGCCGCCCGTTCGATCGACGACCATCAGATTGAGCACGCGATTTGCGCTCGACCGTCCGGTCCATCGCGCCGTCTGCACCCAGAGCTGGCGGAATGCGGGCCAGGCCGTCATCGACGCCGCCCATGTGGATCGCAGATCCGAAGTGAAGACCGCCGCTCGTCCGAGCCCGTAGCGCCATCCCGCGAGAACGGGATCGTCGAGATGCGACAGCAGCAGCGGCTCGCTTCCCGGCTTGAGCGCGCTGACGATGTATCCGCGCAATTGCGGAAGCGTGCCGCGGTCGATGCCGGCCACGGCCGGATGCGATGACGCCCGCACCGTGAAGGGCTCTTCGAGCTGCGTGCCTCCTGCGGCCGCGGTCGCATCGCGCGCAGCCAGCGCCGGAAGCTCGCGAATGTCCGCGGCGAAGTACGCACGTCCGCCGGTCGATCGCGCGAGGCGATCAAGAAAGTCACGGTCCGCATCCGGTCCAATCGCCACAACGGACACGTCGACGCCCCGGCCGGCGATCGACGCGCGCAACCGCCCGGCATCGGCGGCCGTCGTCCGTCCGTCCGACACGAGCAGCACGTGGCGCGTCGGCGTGCGTGCGGCCGCGAGCCATCTGAGCGCCACGTCCATGGCGGGCGCAATCGCCGTTGCGCCGCCGGGCTCGATGGCGCGCAGCCGCTCGGCGACCGACGCGGCGTCGCGTCCCGCCTCGAGCGGCGCCACGACGGTCGGCGCCGAGTCGAATGCGATGACGCCGAACGGATCCGATGACGGCCTCACGTCCAGCACGCGCAAGACCGCCTGGCGCGCGAGCTCGATCTTCTGCACGCCGTTTTCGCGATCCGCCATGCTCCCTGACTTGTCGAACACGAAAACGAACGACGTCGATGGAGCCCTGCGTCCGCCGCGCGGCCGCAGATCGATCGGCAGCACCGCGCCCAGCCGGTTGCCGGCAAGGCTGGCGGCGGTGAGCGTCGCCGTACTGCCAAGCACGAGCAGTCCGCCGCCGCCGTCGACGTACGACGCGATCGCGTCGGCTTGCGCGGCAGTCAACTGGTCCGCAGCGACTGCGTCGAGTACCAGCAGGTCGTAGGCCGACAACGTTCGCGCCGTCTCGGGCACGTTGATTGCCGACACACGCGCGACCCGGATGCCAGACGACTCGATCGCGGATGCCACCGCACTCTGACCGCCGCCGACATACAACGCCCGGCTCTGTCCGGACACAGTCACCACGGTGCCTGGACGATCACCGTCGTCGCCATCCACAGCGGCCGTGTACACCACGTGCCCGGACTCGCCGCTGCTGTCGGTCGTGGAAAACCCGGCCGTGCCATCCGGACCCGTGCGGAATTCCTGCGACGCGAGCATCGCGCCGTTTCGAAACACCATAACCCGGCCGCGCGATCCCGCAGGTCCCGCGATGCTCACGGACACCTCGAACGGCTCGCCCTCGCGAGCCTCTGCCGGCGCCACGACGTTTGTCACCGTCAGTGGCGCGGCATCGCCGGGGGCTCCGGCGGGATCTGAAGGGAGGACGTCGATGTGCACGCCGGCCGCCGCTGCTCTCGCGGCCTCACGACGCATGTCGCCGGACGTTTCGCGGCCGTCCGACACAAGCACGATTCGGCGCATTCCGGCCGCCGGCAGCGCGGTGCGCGCGAGCCGAAGCGCCGCTTCGATGTTCGTGCCGGAATGGGTGACTGCCGATCGCACGCCACTCACAGCCGCGCGGCTCGCCGGCCGTCGTTCGATCGCCGCATCACCGCCGAAGACAACGACGCCGAGGCGGTCGTTGTCCCGCATGCCGGCGGCAAAGTCGTTGATGCGCGACAGGCCGCTTCTGAATGCCGCCGCGCCTACGCTGTCAGAACGATCAAGCGCGACGACGACCGTTGCGGATCCTGCGCCGATCGGAATTGCGAGCCCCGCGGCGGCTCCACCAAGCAGCGCGGCAACGGCGATGCGCCACGCGGCAGACGTCCAACCCGCGTGCCGGCGGAGCGTGTACCACGACTCGACCGCAAGCACGACGAGCGCGAGTGCGATCAGCGTGACGAAAAGATCGGTAACACCACCTGCGCGCGCCGTACTCGACGCATCCACAGGGAAACCGGAAGGCGCGGCCGCGAAGGCGCGCAGGTCTGATTCAGTCTCCGTTGCGGGATTGAGCGCGTTCGGGTCCGGCGATTGCGGACGGGGCGTCGCCAGCCAGTCCACGAGGTTTGCGAGCAGGATCGGGAACGCCGGCGTCAGCGCGAAATTCGAGCCGGCGCCGGCGTCGACGGCGAGACCGACGTTGAGTTCGGCGACGCGCCGGCCGTTGCGCTCGCCGGCGACGAGCGCCGGCTGGTTTCCTGCCCGCAGCACAATCGTCGATGGCCCGTTCGAAAGAACTCCTGCGGATGGAACCGCGCGAGCCACGAGACCGGCCACATCGACGCCGTCCATCAACGAATGCGTGCTTACGCCGACGGTGAGCGGACCTGATGGTGCGGACGCGGTCTCCGGCGGCGCAACCATCAGCACGTTTGTATTGCCGGGCGGCAGCTCCCGGCATCCGCCGCACACGACGACGTCGGTGTTCCCGGCGCCGGCAGAGTCGACCGTCACGTCCGGGTTTGCCTCGAGCGCGCGTTCGACAAACTGGCCGCCAGGGGACGCCAGTCGCACGTGAATTCGTCCGGCCGGCCGCGCGACAGCGAATCGCCGGTCGTCTGCAGCGAGCGCGTCGCGGTTTCCCGCAAGCTCTGCCGAAAACGTTCCGCCGGCGTCAGGAACATCCACCGCCACTGCCGTCGCCTTGCGCGCGGCAATCCGGACCGAGCGTCGCGCGAACTCCCGGCCGTCGTGCTTGAAGACGACGTCGGCATCACGATCTGCGGCGCCGTAGTTTGAAATTTCCGCGAGCAGTGCGCCACCCGCGGTTCCCATCGCCGTGCGCCGCGCCGCGAGTGCGGTCACCGCAAGATTGTCGACAGGGTGACCAACCTGAACCCAGCGGACGCCGGTGTGTGGCTGCGCCGGCTGATCCGAAAGCACGAACACATCGCCGCCGCGGGCGAACTGGATGGCCTCTTCGAGATCGGCCGCGCCTGCCGCGGTCTTCACGTCCGCGATCGCGCGCCGAAGAGCGGCGTCGCCCGCTCGAAATCGGCCGAGGTCGACTGGTGACGCTGCCGCTCCCACCAGACGCACGCGCGCCGATTGAGGCAGCGAGGAGGCAAGGGCGAGCGCGCGCTCGCGCGCGACGTCGAGCCGTGTCCCGACGTCATCGCGGGCATCCATGCTCGCAGAGATGTCGACAACGATCGCGACCTCACGGTCGGTCCATGGCAGGAGCGGATGCGTGAGCGCGCCGATGACGAGGAGCGCGAAGGCCACCTGCAGCACGAGCAGCAGATTGAAACGTGGTCGAGCGGACGCGGCGAGCGAGCGCTCGTCCAGCGCGGCGCCGGCCCACAGATGCACGTTGGCTATGGCGCGTCGCAGCGGTTCCGGCCGCAATCGCGCGAGCAGAATCAGGATGCCTATCAGCGGCAGCAGCCAGAGCGCGCCCGGGTTGAGGAGTTCCATCCGGCTGTCTATGCCGCTGTCGCGAGCAGGCCCGCGTGTACGCACGAGCTCAGCACGCGCTCGAACGGCGTGGACGAGGCAATGCGCAGCCAGGGCAGGCCGCGCGTGGAGCAGAACTCCGAGAGTTGACGGGCTAATGCCGACATCTGCTGCTGGTAGGCGTCGACGCGGTCACGATCCGCGATCACAATCCGGGCGCCGGGCTGCTCGATGTCGACGAGCTCGATCGCCTCCTCGTCCGCGCCGAATTCGGGATTCAGCTCTTCGTCGGACACGACCTGGACGAGCGCCGGCGTCAGCCCGCGATAGAGAAGGAATCGGACGCCGTCGAGCGTCAGCCCGGGCTGGAAGAAGTCGGACAGTACGACGACGAGGCCCGGTCCGCGGACAATGCCGCCGTACGACTGCAGGACACGATCGAGGTCCGATGCGCGGCCGGCGCCGGCCGCGCCGAGCGCCTCGAGGACGCGGAACAGCTGCGGGCGTCCCGTGGCCGCCGGCACGTGGGAGAGCAGCCGATCGTCAAAGGTCGCGGCGCCGACGGCGTCGCCGTGTTCGGACGCCACGTAGCTGAGCGCCGAGGCGAGTTTGATCGCGCTGTCGATTTTCGGCGGCGTGCCGAGAATCATCGACCGGCTCACATCGACGAGCAGATGAAGGCGGACGTGGCCCTCGGCGCGGAATTGCCGCACGACGAGCTGGCGGTGCCGCGCGGCAATCGTCCAGTCGATTCGGCGCGGATCGTCGCCGGGCTGGTAATGCCGGAAGTCGTGGAAGTCGAGCCCGTGTCCCGTGGCGGCCGCGTGACGCAGGCTTGTCGCGGCGGCTGGAGAGGCGTTCGACGCGGCGCGAATCGCGAGCCGCTCGAGCTGACGGGTTTCATGGGCCGAGAGCATGTGGCTGCTAGCGGGCGTCGACGTGCGCCATAACGTCGGCCAGGATCGTGGCTCGCGGCACGCGCTCCATCTCGCCGTGAAAATTCAGGATCAGCCGATGGTTCAGCGCCGGCTCAATGACACGGCGCACATCGTCGGCCGAGGCGTGATAGCGGCCGGCAAGAAGCCCGAGCGTTTTCGCTGCAAGGACAATCGCCTGGGCACCGCGAGGGCTTGCGCCGTAGCGGACGTATTGCCTGACCATGGGGGGCGCGTCGGCGGAATCGGGATGCGTCGCCGACACGACGCGCAGCGCCAGGCGCATCGTCTCGTCGGCGATCTTCACGTGCCGGATCAGGCCGAGCATCGAACGGATGTCTTCTGGCCCGAAGCGCGGCGTCACCGATGCGTCCTGCACACCGGTCGTGCGCGCCATGATTTCGGACAATTCGTCGACGGATGGAGGCCGGACGGCGAGCTTGAAGAAGAAGCGATCGAGCTGTGCCTCGGGGAGCGGATAGGTGCCTTCCATCTCGATCGGGTTTTCCGTGGCGAACACGGAAAACGGCGTGCCGATGGCGTGCGTCGCGCCGAAGACGGTGACGTGGCCTTCCTGCATTGCCTCGAGAAACGCCGACTGTGTCCGTGGCGTTGCGCGGTTGATCTCGTCAGCCAGGACGATGTGCGCGAAGATCGGCCCGCGCTCGAACGTGAACTCGCGGCCGCCCGCCGGCGTGTCGATCAGGATGTTGGTGCCCGTGACATCCGCGGGCATCAGGTCGGGCGTGCACTGGACGCGCGAGAAGCGGAGATTGACGGCCTCGGCCAGCGTTCTGACGAGCAGCGTTTTGCCGAGGCCCGGCGCACCCTCGAGCAGCGCATGGCCCTGGCAGAAGAAGCAGACGAGCAGGTGCTCGACCAGCTCCGGCTGGCCGACGAAAACGCGGCCGATCTCGTGTTTCACATGCGCGAAACACTCCCTGAAGGCGGCGGCTCGTGCTTCGACGGCTTCGACTGAAGAACTCGTCACTCGTGCTCCGATGGGCGGATCGCCGCGAAATAATGTTTGACGAGCACGCGCCGGTCAGCGGGAACGCGATCGGGCGCGACTGCGGACTGCGCGCGCGACCACGCGGCGCGATAGGCGGGCGTGTTCTCGATGCCGCCGCCGTTCGCGCGTGACTGGCCCACGAGCTGCGTTGCGAGCGCTCCGGCTGCGACGCCGCCTCCGCGGGCCGAGGGATTTGAAGTTTTGTGTTGATCGCTCGCTGCAGCAGGACCAGCACCGGAGCCGCCGTCGCGATTCCGATCCTGACTCACCATCGACAGCGTGTTCGGCCTGCCTGATTCACGCGCATCCGTGGTTCCGGCCGGGCGCGGCGACAATTCGACGCCCGATCGCGGGACCGGGCGTGCCGCGCTCACTCCAGTCGACGAAGAGGGCGCAGCTGCCGTGCGAGTGATGCTTCCGCCGGCTGTGGACGGAACGGCGATGTCGAGTCCGGCCCGCGACGCGAGCGCGCTGATGCCGAGCGTCCAGTCACGCCGCTGCCATGCAGCTGTCAGCACGAACACAATCGGGATCGCGATGGCGAGGAGCACGGCAGCAGGTGCGATGCGTGGCGTTTCGATTGGCAGCGCGGCGGCCGCATTGAATCCAGCGAGCCGTGCGGCGGCATCGCGCTCGACGAGCTGCGCGTATGGGTCTTCCTGCCCGGGAAACTGAACGGCGGTGACGAGCCGGTCGGCGAGCCCGAGCCGCCGATCGACGATTGACGCTGTCTGCCGAACCGTCGGCCGTCTCAGAACAGCCCGAATTGCGGCGGTCGCGAGCGCAGCCGCGAGCAGGCCGAGCGCGATGGCCCATCGCACGCTGACCGATGGAAGGAGCCGCGTTCCGAAAATGATCGTGACTTCACCGGCGATGATCGCGGCTGCCAGCGCGACTGATGCGCCTCTCCAGAATTCCACGGCGACGATCCGCCGCTGCGAGCGGGCGAGCGCATCGGTGATGGTCGCGGAGTCGGCCCTGGCAGTCGACGTCATCGCGCGTAGTCCTGGAGATACAGTACGGCCGCCACGAGTCCGCACGTCGAGATCGTTGCTGCCATCCATCCGATCAGGCGGTCGTGGCAGAGCCGGCGCCATGCGAGGACTGTCGCGACTGCCAACGCCGACAGCGCCTGCACGTCCAGCTCCCCTCGGAGCGCGTGCGCCACGCCCGCGTCTTCCATCCGATCCGCCAGCAGCATCACAGGAAACGCGGCGAAGGCCAAGAGCGCCATCGCGAGGGCTGCGGCGACGGCGCGCGAGGCCATCAACCGCGGCGGCCGCATGGCGACCACGCGTGCGACCGTCCACGGCAGAAGCAGTCCAAGGACCGCAAGCTGGACGAGACGCACGCTGTCGTAGAACCCGCGGCCGGGAAATGCCTGGGGCGCCGGCCCCGAGCTCCAGGCGAGCACAAAGGCCGTCATCACCCCCGTGTGAATCAGCAGCGCGACGCCGAACGCGCGCTGCCTGGCGATGAGTTGAAGCTCCCTGCGCAGGACGATCGCGATGCCGTGGACTGCTCGCATCACTGGTCGCGCGCTCCAGCGAGATGGTAGACAACGAGCGTGCTGCCGCTTGTGGTCACCGCGTGATGTGGCTCGGTGAAGGCGAGCGGCGCTCCGGCGAAGCGGCAGGCCACGATCGGATCGGGACCGGTGATGACGCTCGAGCTCTCAATCGACTGTCCCGGAGCGAGCCGGTCTGCCGCCGCCGTCGAGAACGCGGGCGGGAACTCGCATCGATCGAGTGCAGCCGTCGACACGTTCACGATGCGCGTTCGTGGTCCGTCATGCGTGACGTCGAACGCGCGGAAGCCGCTTGTGGCCTCGACACTGAATGATTCCGTCGAGCCGAGTCCAGCGCGATGGTCGAGCATCGGACGTCCCTCGGCATCCAGCCGCGTCTCGTCGCCGGATGCGCTGGACGACACGCCGTCGAGAACGCCGTCCATCGTGTCGGCGCGTAGCGAGAAGTCCTCATCCGCCGGGTACTGTGCCGTCGCTCGCATGCTGACGAGCGTCGTCGCTGCGCCTTCGAACTGCTCTGCGAAGCTCTGATGCCGCACGACAATCGCGGATGAGCGGCCGGTCGCCCATGCCGCGGCGGAACCGCCGGCGACGACCAGGGCGATAGCTGGGTAAAGGAGAAGCACTCGGGAGCGTCCGCGCCGGACCAGCAGCGGAACTGCCGCGATCGCAATCGTGTACAGGATCGCCGTCGTCGCGGCATGGCTGGCGGGAGACGATGCCGGCGGCACCGGCTCGGCGGCCGGCAACGCGCGATCCGCGTCGCCGGCATCCCGAAGGGCGCGCCATAGCGCCAGCGCGTCGCGATCGCTCCGCGCTGACGGAGCATCGCCTGTATCGAACATGAGGGCGTCGGCGGCGTCGTACCCTCGCCACGAATGTGGCCACCGCCCGGCAGGCACAGTCAGGGCGGTCTGGTCCTCCACTCCGACAATTCGTACCGGCAGCGTGACACGGCTCGTCTCTCGTCCGCCTTGTTCCAGGCGGACGAGGACGACGTCGCGTACGTCGCCGGTCCTTATATAAAGGTCGAATTCCACGCGCGAGGGCGCGGGGAGGATGAGGGCGCGCCGCACGCGGGCGCGGCCCCATTCCGCGACGAGGTCGCCGTTGATGTCTTCGGTGCGAGCGTCGATCGTCACTCGGACGGGGAGCCAGCGCCCTGGCCGGCCGACCCCGTCGAGTCCCGCTTCCGCGGTAAGGAGTGGAGCATCGGCGGCGGGTGCGGCGAGCAGCGCGATCGCAAGGAGCCGTCCGATCACGAACACTGCCGCTACTGGAGGGCCGCTTCGATGGCCATCATCGTGAAGGTGGTGACGAGCACCGGGTTGTCCTGGAGCTCGTCCTTCACCGGATTGACCCAGAACCCTTCAGGATGCTGCAGCGCGATCAGCTTGCGCCCCAGATCCTCCCGCCAGTTATGCCGGCGGCCTTTGGCGTCGACGATGACGGGATCGCCCATCGCCTGCAGCGCCTTCGCGAACACCATGTAGTAGTAGTAGACCGTCTTCTGGCCGATGCCTGGGTTCTCGTCGACCGTGTAGTTGTCGCGGACCCATTTCATGACCGCCTGCACGCGCGGGTCTGTCTTCTTCACGTTGGACCACGAGTAGCTCATGATGCCGGCGTACGTCGCGCTGCCATACGAACGTGTCTCGCCGGCCTGGCTGTAACCCGGGTAATAGATGAAGCCGCCGTCGTTGTTCGCCCAGCCCTGGTCGTTGGTCTCGCTGTTGTTCTGGGTGCGCTGCAGGAACTTGATCGCCTTGTCCCACGCCGCGTCGTTGCCCGCCATGCCCGCTTCCTTCATCGCCCGGAGACCGTACTCGAGGCTGATGATGTCGGCGCGGCCGCCGTCGCTCGTGCCGCCGTAGCCCATGCCGCCGTAGAACTTGTCGCTCGGCTTCACGCCTTCACCCTCATCGAGCAGATGCTCGGCGAGGTACCGGCGGGCTTTCTCGATGAGCGCCTTGTCCTGCGGCTGTTCCGCGGAGTTCAGCGTCATGAGGGACGTCGCGGTGATGTAGTGCGGGATGTCCTTGACGTAAATCCCTCCATCCGGCTTCGCGAGGCTGCGGAGGTAGTCGAGCGTCTTGGCGACGGACTTGACGTTTGCGGCGCGATCGCCCGGCTGGTTGATGAGCGCCGACGCCGTCATTGCCGTGATGCCGGGATGGTTTTCCCACGTGCCGTCGGGCTTCTGCTGCGATCGCACGTAGGCTGCGCCGCGGCTCAGGCTTTCCATCAGCTTCTGTCGCGTGCCCGCGGACAGCCCGTTGTTTCGCCCGCCGGTTTGCGCCACCAGCGGCGCCACGAGCAACGCGCACAATGCGCCCGCAACGAGAGATAAGGAAGGCCTCATCATGTCGGTGAACTCCGTTCCTGTCAGTTTCAGCGATTTAGTGACCTAATACGAAGCGACTAGAGCGCGACAGTATACCGCAGCCTCAGCATTAACTGGGCTATTCCAGATGAGCTAGATGCCGGGATTACCGGCGCGACGGCTGTTGCGGCTGGGCTGCTGGTGCAGACCCCGATGGCTGCGATCCTTCGGGACTGGTTGCAGTTGGAACGCCTGTTTGAGGTCTTTGCGCGATGCTGGGGACCAGCTGTCCCGGAACGAGCGGAGGTCCGCGGACTACGGCCGGCTGCGGTGCGCCAGCCGCGGGAGGCCGCGCTGCTGCAGCAGCAGTTGGAAGGCTGGGCGGAACCGGCGGATCAAAATGTGGTGGCGGACCCGAACCCCAGACGGGTGTGCGTGCCGCAGCAGCCACCGCCACCGGAGAATCGCCTTGAACGACGGACGGCGCGGGCGGCGCGGAAGATTCGCGCTCGCGTGAGTTGACTGGCGTTGATTGCGCCACGTCCAATCGCGCCGGCGGCGCGATCTCTCGTGGAAACGTCTGTGATTTATCCAGCTCGCCGGGCGCGGGGAGCTCGTTGACATCTCCTGCGGCGATGCGGGGCGCGACCGCCGGCGGCGCCTTCTGTGGCATCACGACGATGCGCTCGAAGATCGACGCATCGGGAACGGCGACCGAACGTCCCATCGCCATATATCCGCTGAACGAGCGAAGCAAGACATCGAGCGCTTGTGCTTCAGGCATGTCGACGAGCTGCAGTGTCAGCGGCTCACCGTTGGTGCGCTCGATGTTCACAAAGGTTGCCCGTCCGACCCTCGCCCATTCGCTCAGAATCTGCGGGACCGTGGCGTTGGTAGCCTTCAGAGATACGCGGCCATCGTGCAACGAGATTTGGACTTCCGCTGTTGCGGAACGAGCGGAGAAACAGAAGATCAGCGCCGCCACGGCGGCACGCATACGCACATCGCGACTATACGCGCTCGAGCGCGCGGGTTTCAAGCAAGCGCTGCCCGGGCCGCCGTCAATTCGAATTGGGAAGCGCTTTGACTGTCAGCTTGATGATGGTTCCTGCCGGAAGACCCAGGTTTGGATTGAGGATGATCGAACCGTAGCGCCCAAGACCCGCGCCGCGGGGATTCTCGATAACCGGCGCGGGACTGTGGACGAATCCGATCAGCACGCCGTCGGCGTCCGCGCTGTAAACGTCCTTGTAAAACGACGAGCCGGTATACACCCACGGCCCCGGCGGCATGGTTTCATTGGTGACCCGATCGAACACCAGTTGCTCGGCGCGAAACCGCCGGGACTCGGCGCCTACGGTCTCAACCCATATTTCCACCCGGTCGCCTTGCGGCGCGGCTGGATCGAAGTGCTTCGTGGACGGGCGTGCGTGCGATGGGTCGAGGCCGATCAGCAGCAGCGCCGCGTTGAAGCTGATGGCGTCCGTGTTCAGTGTCATCGCGCTTTCGTACGCTTTCAGCCCTCCGTACGTATTCGCGACGAACTCGAGCACCGTGACAGCGTTGATGGTGCCTTCGACGCTGACTTCGCGCCGCGCCGTGTCGACACGGTTCACTCCGACCAGAAATACGTTCTCGCCGATTTTCGTGATGGCGGCCGGCGGCTTCCGGGCAGCGGTCTGTGACGACGCGACATGCACGCTGTTAAGAAGCGCCAGAAGGCACAACGAAGCGACGCGTATTCGCATTTGAAGGCCGCGGAGTATAACACTTTCATGTTATCGTCACCGGCGTTTCCCTGATGCGCCGCCATTTTCTCCTTTTGATACTGGCCATGGTGGTGGTGGCAGTGTCGGTCATCAGTCGCGCCGCCTCATCGCCCGCCCGCCTGCCAGTGTTCGAAGACATCAGGCAAAAGAGTGGAATCGACTTCGTGCCAGATACCGGGTCGCTGGAGCGGTCGTACATTCTGGAGAGCAACAGCGCGGGCGTGGTGCTGATCGACTACGACAACGACGGGTGGTTGGACATCTATCTGATTAACGGGTCAACGCCGGACCGGATGGAGCGGCACGAGAAGAGCAAGGGCAACCGGCTGTATCGCAACAACCACAACGGGACGTTCACGGATGTGACGGCGAAAGCGC
>Ga0153915_10001388_pt1 | contig 22203 bp, 17 predicted proteins | sample Opewatmetagenome_2_FD_107003 | JGI IMG/M metagenome (GOLD analysis project Ga0153915, IMG submission 107003) | Freshwater wetland microbial communities from Ohio, USA - Open water 3 Core 3 Depth 3 metaG | ecosystem: Environmental > Aquatic > Freshwater > Wetlands | place: USA: Ohio, Lake Erie...
CGGAGATCCTATGAGCACGGTTTCCCTGCGGCCGTTGACATCTCGTGGCGGCCGCTTTGTCCATCGAACGTGCAGTCCCGTTCTGCATGCAAGTTTCTGTCCATTTATTGTGAGAGGTGACAAAGGCCTTCAAAGACAAGGATCCCAACGGCAATGGCAAGGCGGACGAGATCCCCTTCGTGAATGGCCACGGCGCAGCCAATGGAGGCAATATCCTTCCCATCATCAACTCCTTCGGGGCCCATCTGGGCCTCTACGTGGCCAATGACGGGACTGTCAAGTATGGGCCCATGGAGCCTGCCTACAAGAACGGTCTGACCTACCTCGCCAAGCTGTACAAGGACGGGCTTCTGGACCCTGACTACATCACCACCACCAGCGACCAGTGGCTGGCCAAGACCACCGGCAATGTGGCCGGGTTCCAGTACGCGTGGCCCGCCGGAGGGTTCGCCAACCCGAACGCGGCGCTCCAGAAGCTGGATCCCAAGTTCAAGCTGATGCCCATCGCGCCCGTGAAGGGCCCGAACGGGGACCGGTTCAAGGACACCCAGTCCGCGGGCCGCTACCTCGCCTACCGGAACGCCATCACCTCGAAGGACAAGGTCCCCGAGACCACGGTGCGCTACCTCAACTACTGCTTCACCCAGGACGGCCAGAGGCTGATCGAGTGGGGCATCGAGGGCGTGCACTACACCATGGTCGACGGCAGGCCGCAGTACACGGACCTGATCACGAAGAACCCCCAGGGCCTAAGCCCCGAGGCTGCCCGCACCCGGGACGGGATCGACATCACCTGCCTGCCCTACATGATCGGGTGGGAGTCCCACTTCCAGGCGATGAAGGGACCCGCTCCCTGGACGGTTCGCGCCTGGGAGCTGTACCGCGAGCCCGGCATGGTGGAGGCTCCATTCCCCACGCTCCAGTACAAGACCGACGAGTCGGTCAGGTACAACCAGTTCAACAGCGATATCAACAACACGTACGTGCCCGAGATGGCGAACAAGTTCATCATGGGCATCGAGTCCCTCTCCAAGTTCGACGATTTCGTGGCCCAGCTGCAGAAGATGAAGGTGGACGAGTGGCTGAAGGTGGTCAACGCCGCCTACGGCCGTTACGGGAAGTAATCCCGTCCTTCCGGTCCGATCGGGGGCGGGGCTGGGGGCCCGCCCCTCTTCTTTCCTCCGAACCCCGTCCGTAGTATGATGATGGACGACCATGACGAGAGCCGTCCGCCTGCTGCCGTTCCTTCTCCTCCCCGCCACGCTGCTGCCCGCCGGGAACCTGTTCGAGCTCTGCGTCTCGGGCACCGTGGCGCAGCTGCGCAGGGAGATCGAGGCCGGGACGGACGTGAACGCGCGGGACAGGGGCCGCAGGACGCCCCTGCTCGCGGCGCTGGAGAACGGGCGCGGCCCGGAGGTGATCGGCCTGCTTCTTTCCTCCGGCGCCGACGTGGAGGCAGCCGCCGCGGACGGCGTCACGCCGCTGATGCTCGCCGCGCGGTCCTCCCTGGAGGCCGTACGGACGCTCCTCGCCGCCGGGGCGGACCTCGGGGCCGCGGACGGGAACGGCCGCACGGCGTTGCTGCATGCCGCGCGCTCGGCGGCGGACGCCCGCATCGTGCGGACCCTGCTTGCCGGCGGGGCGGCCGCCGACGCGCGGGACGGGGACGGCCTCGACGCCTTCCTCACGGCCGCGCGGGACAACCCCCGGCCGGAGATCTGCCTGGAACTCCTGCCCTGGGGCGGGCGCGAGGTCCGGCAGGCCTGCGCATTGGCTGCGGCGCGCAATCCGGACGCCAGGGTCCTCAAGGCCCTCCTTCCCAGGCTTCCCCGCATGGGCGAGGAGGAGAAGGCGGCGTTCTACAGGGAGCTTCTTGCGGAGGCCGCGGCGGGGAACCCCGATCCCGGCGCCGTGAAGGTGCTGCTCGTTTCCGGGGCCGAGGCCGAGGCTCCGGATCCGCAGAGCGGCCGGACCGCCTTCATGGAAGCCTCGGAGCGCAACCCCAGCGACGCGGTACTGAAGGAACTGGGCTCCGGGGGCGGAAGCATCGCGGCGAAGGACACGGACGGCTGGCCGTCCCTGGCCTGGGCCGGAAACCGCAGCGCGGCCACGCTCCAGGCCGTTGCGCCGCAGGGCTCCATCGATCCTGAGGCCGTGGATGCGGAAGGCCTGACCCCGCTCCTGCGCGCCGCCGTCTCCAATCCGGATCCGGCCGTCATCACGGCGCTCCTGGACGCCAAGGCCGACGTCAATGCGCGCGACGGGAAGGGCCGCACGCCGCTGATGCTGGCCGTCGGATCGAACGGGAACCTCGATGTGGCGCGGATCCTGATCCGCCGCGGCGCCTTCCTGGACGCGGCGGACCTCTCCGGCCGCTCCGCCCTGTCCTACGCCTACGCGGGGGCTTCCGCCGCGAAGGCGCTTCCGCTGCTCCTCTCCTCCGGCGCGGATCCCTTCGCCAGGGCCTCCGTCAGGGACGAACCCTACCTGGTCTCCGGCGGTCCCGCCCCGGCGCTCGTGAAGGCGCTCCTGGAGGCGGGCATGAAGCCGGATGCGCGCTCCAGGGCGGACGGAAGAACCATGCTGCACTGGGCGGCAGGGCACGGACGGGCGGACACGGTCCGCCTCCTCGCCGCCGCCGGGGCATCGGCGGATCCCAAGGACGTGTCGGGCCTCACCCCCCTGATCCTCGCCGTGCGGAACAACGGGGACCGGGATACGGTCACGGCCCTCCTCGCGGCGGGCGCCCGCGCCGACGCCGTGGGCCTGGACGGAAGGACCGCCGTCCATTGGGCCTCCTCCTCCCAGGGCGTGGACGTGCTCAAGGCGCTTCTGGGTGGGAAGGGCCGCGCGGACATGAAGGACAAGGAGGGGATCACGCCTCTGATGATCGCGGCGGCGCACAACCCGGACCCCGCGGCCGCCCTCCTGCTCATGGACCGCGGGGCGCCGGTGAACGCCGCGGACGCGGCGGGCCGCACGGCCCTGATGCATGCGGCGGCCAACTCCCATGCGCCCGCCGTGCTGAAGGCCCTCCTCTCGCGCGGAGCCCGCGTGAACGTCTTCGACAATGAGGGCCTGTCCCCCCTGCTGCACGCGGCGCTGGGAGGCGCGGACCGGGAGATCCTGGCCCTGCTTGTGGCCTCAGGCGCAGATCCGAACGCGCGGACGGCGGGAGACGTGACGCCGCTGATGAAGGCGGCCCTCCGCGCCGCGGCCGGGGAGCCCGTCTCCGCCCTGGTGCGCGCGGGGGCCGACGCCCGCCTCCAGGACGGGGAAGGCTACACGGCGCTGATGCACGCCGCGATGTCCAATCCCCGCCTCGAGGTCCTGGACGCGCTGCTCGCGGCGGGCTCCGACCCGAACGCCAAGGCCTCGGGCGACCGGACGGTGCTGATGCTGGCCGCCCTGCACACGGACAATCCCCAGATCGTGGTGCGCCTGGTGCGCGCGGGGGCCCGCATAGAGGACGAGAGTCCTGCCGGCCTCACGGCCTTCGACTACGGACGGACCAATCCTGCCCTGCTCGAGACGGAGGCCTACGACCTGCTGGAGGGCATGGCACCGGCGGCGGAGGGGACCGCCGCGGCCCCGGCCGGGAAACCGGCTTCCGCGCAGCCTGACGCCGCGCAGCCGGCGGCCGCCAAGTGAAGGGAAACGGGAACGGGGCCTAGAGCCTCGGGATCGTCAGTCCCCCGTCGATCATGATCACGGTGCCGGTGGAGTACGGCAGCTCCCCGCGGGCCAGCACGGCCACGGTCCTGCCCACGTCCTCCGGCGTGCCCCACCTCTTCTGCAGCGTCAGGCCTTCCTTGATCATCCTGTCGTACTTCTCCTTGACCCCGGCGGTCATGTCGGTGCGCATGATCCCCGGACGCAGCTCGAAGACGGGGATCTCCCACTCCGCGAGGCGCACCGCCCAGAGGGCCGCGGCCATCGAGAGGCCCGCCTTGGAGACGCAGTATTCGCCGCGGTTGATGGACACCACTGTGGAGGACATGGAGGTGACGAAGACCACGGTGGCGAGCTCCGCGGGATCCTTCTTCTTGCGCTCCGCCATGTGCCGCGCGCAGGCCTGGGTAAGGAAGTACGGGCCCCTGAGGTTCACGCGGATCAACTCGTCGAAGCTCTCCTTGGACGCCTCCAGGATGTCCTTGCGCTCCCGCGGGGCCATGCCCGCGTTGTTGACAAGGAGGTGCAGGGCGCCGTATTCGGCGAGCACGGCCTTCAGGATGGCCTCCGGCGCGTCGTCGTCCCCCATGTCCGCCTGCACGTAGAGGACGCGCGCTCCCGCCGCCTCGATCTCCGCAAGGCCAGCGGCGGCCTCCTCCTTGGCCCGTTTCCCGCAGACGGCGATGTCCCATCCGTTGGCCGCCAGGGACTTGGAAACGCCCAGGCCGAGGCCGCGGGCCCCGCCCGTGACAAGCGCCACCAGTTTGCTCATTTCACCACCTCCGGCACGTCCATCCAGCGGCGTTCCTTCCAGGACCGCATGGCAAGCTCAGCCAGCTGCACGCCCTTGGCCGCCTCCCTGAGGTCCCAGCGGAACGGCTCGTCGAGGGCCACGTGGCGCAGGTACAGCTCCCATTGCGCCTTGAAGGCATTGTCGTAGCTGCGCTGGTCGGGCACCTTGAGCCATCCGTCGTTGAAGGCGATGGTGTTGGGGATGTCCGGGTTCCAGACGGGCCGCGGCGTGCCGCCGTAGGGCTGGATCCAGCAGTCCCGGAGGCCCGCCACGGCGGAGCCCAGCGTGCCGTCTACTTGCAGGACGAACAGGTCGTCGCGGCGCACCCGCACCTCCCAGGAGGAGTTGATGTGGGCGATGATGTCCCCCTCCAGCTCGAAGGTGGAATACGCGGCGTCCTCCGCCGTCGTCCTGTACTTCTTCCCCTTCTCGTCCCAGCGGTCGGGGATGTGGACGGCTCCCATGCAGGAGACCGACTTCACGGCGCCGAATAGGTTGTCCAGCACGTAACGCCAGTGGCAGAGCATGTCGGCGATGATGCCGCCGCCTTCCTCCTTCCTGTAGTTCCAGGAAGGCCTCTGGCAGGGGATGGTGTCCCCCTCGTAGACCCAGTAGCCGAACTCGCCCCGCACGGCGAAGATCCTGCCGAAGAACCCCTTGTCCCGAAGGTCCGCCAGCTTCATCAACCCGGGCAGCCAGAGCTTGTCCTGGACCACGCCGTGCTTGATGCCCGCCTTCCTGGCCGCCTTGTACAGGTCCAGGGCCTCCGCGGCCGTGACGGCGGTGGGTTTTTCGCAGTAGACGTGCTTGCCGGCGGCTATGGCCTTCTGGATGCCCTGGGGCCGCAGCAGCGTGGTCTGCGAATCGAAGTAGACCTGCATGGACTTGTCCGCCAGGGCCGCGTCCAGGTCCGTGCTCCAGCGCAGTCCTCCCGCCTGTTTCGAGAGCTCCTCCAGGCGCGCCGCGTTGCGGCCCACCAGGAGCGGGTCCGGGACGATGCGCGTGCCGTCCGGAGCCTTCACGCCGCCCTGCGCGATGATGGGCACGATGGAACGGAGCAGGTGCTGGTTGGTGCCCATGCGGCCCGTGACCCCGTTCATGATGATGCCGATCTTCTTCTCGCTCATTTTCCGCCTCCGATGAACTGGGGCCGCGCGCCCTTGGGAAGCGCCGGGGCCTCGACGCCCGCCCTGGGCAGCGTTCCGTCCAGCTCCTGCCTCCAGTGGGCCACGTCTCCCGCGGGGCCGTAGCAGTAGATCATGACCAGGACGTCTTTCCCGATGTTGGTGAGCTGGTGGAACACCCCGGGCGGGATGTAGGCCGCCTGCCCCGCCTCCAGGGTCCGTTTCTCGTCCCCCAGGCACGCCTCGCCGGTGCCCTGCACGATGAAATAGACTTCCTCCTGCTCCTGGTTGTGCCAGGGCACCTGTCCGCCGTCCGGCTCCAGGGTCACGTAGCCCATGCTGAAGTTCTTCGCCTGGATGGGGGAGGCGCCGCCCACCAGGTTCCTCGTCCGTCGGCGGGCCGGATAGGCCCTGCCCTCGATTTTCGCGATGTCCGCTACGGTCATGCTTCCTCCTTCACATTGAAGAACGTGAAATACGGTTCCCCGCGGGCGAGGCGCTGCACGTACAGCGCGGCCTCGCGCAGGTGGTAATCCCCCCACATGCTCGATTCCCCGCAGGGCACCTTGCGGCCGTCCGGCACGAGGTCCCAGCCGTTGGGCCTGTGGTAGACCGAGTGCAGGAGCAGCCCCTGGTGGTCCCTGGACGTGGAAAGGTAGGGCTCCGCGAGGAGCGCGTTCAGGACGGTGAGGCCGGCCGCCTCCCATCGTTTCCCGGCCGCGGGATCGGGCCCCGCCTGCAGCCAATGGCCGTAGCGCAGGAGCCCCTGGCAGGCGATGGCCGCCGCGGAGCTGTCGATCGGCTCGTGGTCGTTGTACGGTTCGGAGACGCGCGCCCTCCAGTCCCCCAGCCTCTCCAATCCCGGCGCGCCCGTGTCCCAGTAGGGGATGCCGTCAAGCGGGGTGTTGTCGACCCAGAACCCGCAGGTGGCGTCCAGGGTTTTTCGCAACTCCTTCTTCACGGCCTCCGCCCCGCCGTACGGCGCGAGTTCCGCCGGGTCCAGGGAGGAGAGGAACTCCAGCTCCTCCGCGAAGCCCAGGATGATCCAGGCCAGGCCGCGCGTCCACGTGGAGAACGGGGAGAAGCCCTGCTGCGAGTTGGGGCAGCGGTACTTGCCGTCGGTCACGTTGAAGACGCTCTCGTGCGCCACGCGGCCGCTTACGTCGTAGGCGTCGCGGCCCTCCCCGTAGTACACGGCGTAGCGCGCCGTCGCCCGCGCGTGTTTCATCAGGCGGTCCAGAAGGGGGATCCGCCTGTCGTTCTCCCCGAGGAGGACGTGGCCCAGACGGTGGGCCACGGCGAGGGAGCGCAGGGAACGCACCGTGTCGGCGAACAGGGAGTGCGGCCCGTTGAAGGACCGGATGAATCCTCCGTCGGGAAGCTCCGTCCAGCGCGAAGCCTGGACAGCGCCGGAGCAGCGCAGCGCCAGGGCGTAGAATCGCCGCTCCCACGGCTCCGCCCGGTATCGGCCCTCCCCGGCCATGCGGAGGAGGTTCCCGTAGGTGCTCACGTTGTTGAAGCCATGGTCGTGGACGCCCGTGTGGGTGAGGTGCGCCGCCATGCGCTCCACCGTGTTCCGGCGGCCGGAGAGGAGGAACTCCTCCTCCCCCGCGGCATCGAACTGCAGAAGGGCGGAGCCGTACTGGAACCCCTGGGTCCACTCGGTCCATCCGCGGGAAGTGTATTTCCCGCAGGCGGTGAACACGGGGGAGCCTTTGGCCGTGTCGTAGTTTTTCTCCAAGTCGCGGATCTTGGCCGCGGACAGCGTCCACATGGCGTCGATCCGCGGGCAGAGGGAGCGCGACGAACCTGACGTGTCGATGCGCATGGGGCGATTGTACAGGAAACCGCGGCGGAAGGCATCCCCCCGGGTCCGTGCGTGGCGCCGGACAGGCCGGTTCAGGTCCCGGCGTGTTCCCTGTAGAACGTCTCGTACTCCGAGAGCTGACGCTTGAGCAGCGCGGGGGTGTCCAGGCCGTAGGGGCAGTGCTTCCTGCAATGGCCGCAGTCCCTGCAGTCGCGGATCCGCCCCATCTGCTCCTTCCACTGCGGCGTCATGTACTGCCGCCAGGGCATGCGCTTCAGGGCCAGGGAAAGGCGCGCGGCCATGGGGATGGGGATTTCCGCGGGGCAGGGCAGGCAGTAGCCGCAACCCCGGCAGAAGTCGCCCGCGAGCTCCGTCCTGTCCCTTTCGATCATGGCCTTCATCCCTCCGTCCATGGCGGGCGGGTCCTTCTCCAGGGCGAGGAACTCATCCAGCTCCCCCATCCGCTGGATTCCCCAGATGGGAAGGACGCCGCCGAACTGCCGCAGATAGCAGAAGGTGGCGGGGATGTTGGAAACCAGGCCCCCGGAGAGGGCCTTCATCGCGATGAATCCCACGTCGCGGTGCTCGCATTCCTCCGCGAGGCCGACGTCCTCAGGCGAGGACAGGTGGTTGAAGGGGAACTGGACCGTGTCGTAGAGGCCGGAGCGCGCCGCCTCCAGCGCCACGTCGCGCCTGTGGTTGGTGATCCCGAGGAAGCGCACCATGCCCTTCCTCCTGGCCTCGAGCAGCGCTCCGTAGAGGCTCCCGGGGTCCTTCGGATCCGGGAGGACGGCCGGATTGTGCAGTTGGAGGATGTCCACGTGGTCCGTCTTGAGGGTGCGGAGGCTCGTTTCCAGGTCCTTGAAGAGGTCCGCCGCGGTCTTCGCGGTGCTTTTTGTGGCGATCACGATGTCGCCACGTACGTCGGCAAGCGCGTGCCCCAGCTTCTCCTCGCTGTCAGAATAGACGCGGGCGGTGTCGTAGAAATCGATGCCGCCGTCAAAGGCCGCCCGAAGGAGGGCCTTCGCCTCGTCCAGGGTCGCCCTCTGGATGGGAAGCGCGCCGAAGCCGCAGCGCGATACCCGCAGGCCGGTCCGTCCAAGCCTCATCTTCTCCATGTTCCGTGCCTCCGTCCATGAGGCGCCATCCTATCAGCCACGGACCGGTTGGGGAAGAAGGCGGCGCTTCGGCTCAGACCTCCTCGAGGATCACCAGCTTGTCCTCGGCCACGAGGCGTTCCGCCAGGAGGGGCACGATCCGCTCCCGGCCCAGGATGCCGCGCTGGCGGTAATCGATGGCGCCGTTCGCCGGGTTGCGGGCCCCTCCCCGCATGATGGTCACGCGGTCCGCCTCCTTCAGCATGCGCCAGAGCTGCGTGACGCCGCTTTCCTCGTCGAAACGCCGCGGGTCCTCGTCCCAGATGTTGAGGACCTGCGTCAGGGTCACGGCCCCCTCGGTGACCAGGTCGATGCCCTCGACGCCGTAGGCGGGAGGGGCGATCCGTGCGTCGCGCTCCGGATCCACGGCCACGGTGGTTCCCTTCACGCGCGCCACGATGCCCGCCGTGGTGCCTCCGCAGATCACCTTCTTCCCTTCACGCAGGAGGAAGTCCCGCACCACGGCCGTGTCCCGGCTCCTGTCCCCCGGCGGGCCGGTGAGGATGGTGAGGGGCCGGCCGGGCCGGCATGAAGCGAGGGCCGCGGTGCAATCGTCCCCGGCCGAAGCGCCCCAGAGCTTCCTGGCCTCCGCGTGGACGCGGCCCGGAAGCTCCGTGATCGGAATCCCTTCCGCGAGGCAGGAGCCCACGAAGCGGGAAGCCTCCCCGAGGCCCCAGCCGTTCCTGCGGGAGCCTCCGATGCCGGCCTGGCTGATGCCGTCGCTCACGGCCAGGATTCCCTCCCCGGGCGCCAGCCAGCAGTTGACCTCGCCCACCAGGGCGCGCTCCACCGTGGACTTCTGCGATTCCAGGACCGCCGCGTAACGCGGCCCCGTCAGGATGCAGTCCGGCGTTTCGTATAGGAGGACGGTGGCCGCGCCGTCGGGAAGCACGCGGATCATGCTGAAGGCCGTGAAGGGAAGCCCCGTCTCCCGGGCGGCGTTCATGGAGCGCACCAGGCGGGAGAACGCCTGGCGCGGGGAGAAGCCCTCCCGCAGCAGGCCCCGCAGGCGCGCGGCGCAGGCCGTGGCCGCCACATTGGCCCCGGATCCGGATCCGATGCCGTCGCAGAGCAGGAGCGTGAAGGAGCCCGGGGCGCGGTCCACAGTCACCACGTCCCCGCAGGGGCTGCCCGCACGCTTGGCGGACTGCACGACTCCTACCTCGACGTGGACGTATCCCATCCCGCTTTCCTCCGCGTCCGGGTCTTGGAAGGATCGCCTTCCGCCTCTCCGGGTTCCGTTTCCGTCACAAGGTCCAGGAGGCTTTCCACCAGGGCCTCCTCCTGGGCAGTGCTCTCCCCGAGGGATTTGGCCATCTGTTGGGCCATGGCGATCTGGTGCTCCATGAGGTCCCGCGCCCTCTGGGCCGTCTTGGCCCTCAGGGCATCAAGGCGTTCCCGGCTCTGCTCCGTCTGGGTGATGTTGACGTAGATCCCGATGAACTGGTGCTCATCGGGAAGCGCGTACAGGATCTCCCGGCAGACCAGATTGTAGCGGTCGTGGCGTACCGTGCAGTCCACCAGATCCGCGTCCCCGGAGACGAGGCGCTCGAAGCGGTGGGGGTCCATCAGGTAGGAGATGTGGCGGCCCATCACCGCCTCCCCGCAGGCGAAGAATTTCCGGAAGGAGGGGTTCATGCTGATGATGCACAGGCGCTCATCCAGGATCACGATTCCATTGGGGCTCGTTTCGATGATCCTGTCGGTGCGCTGTTCCGCCAGGCGCTTCATGCGCGGGATGCACATGCTGGCCTCCGCCATGCCGGAAAGCACGGCCACGGCCTTCTCCCGGCAGGAGGCGTAGCCGCAGGCCCCGCAGTTGAGGCGGTCCTCCGGCTTGGGCTTGCCGGTCTCGGCCAGGAAGCGTTCGATGGCCTCCTCCGTGACGTCGGCGGCCCTGAGGCCCGCCCCGCGGCGGAAGCCCGTGGAAAGCGGGACGGCCGGTCCCGGCTCCAGCGTCCGGCCGCCTCCATGCGGCGAGTTGGCGTAGGCAAGGGCCTCCGCGCGGCGCTCCAGGAGCGGCTTCATGGCTCCCAATGCGGGCCCGTTGATGCAGCCCTGGGTGCAGAACAGGGGTTCCACGAACAATGCCGCCCCGTCGGCCAGGGCGCGCACCGCCTCCTCCAGCTCGTCGAACCCGCTGCAGGAGACCATACGGGAGGCCAGGGAGTCGGAATCCCAGGAGGCTGCCTTGAGGCTGCCGCCCAGCATCGGGTAGAGGCGGGCGTCCGCCGGGGGCTCCTCGTCGAATCCGCTCTCCTCGCAGGAGGCCAGGTCCACCCCGGCCCTTGTAAGCCATGCGGCCAGCTCCGCGAAGGTGAGCACGCAGTCCACGGCGCCGCCGTTTTCCGGCCTTTCCGCCTCCGCCTTCTTGGCCGTGCAGGGCCCGACGAAGACAACGGAGGTGCCCTCGGGGAGGCGCGCCTTCAGCAGGCGCGCGTGGGCCACCATGGGGGAGCACACCGGGACCAGCCTGTCGAGGGCCTCCGGCCTGTAGCGCTCCACGTAGGCCACCACGGCCGGGCAGGCGCTGGCGAGGTGGCCGGCTTCCGGGTTCCGTTCCGCGTGTTCCCGGGAGGCCTGCGCCACGGCGGCCGCGCCCACGGCGGTCTCTCCGATGAAGGAGAAGCCGAGCCTGCGCAGCGCGGAAGGCAGGCGCCGCCTTTCCCAATCCCTGTAAAGCGCGGCGAAGGACGGCGCGATGCTCGCCGCGACGGGTTTCCCCGACGCGAGGAGGCGTGCCGCCTTCTCGGTGTCGTCCCGGAATGTCTTGGCCCCCTGCGGGCATTCACGCACGCAGGTGCCGCAGGCGATGCAGCGTTCCGGCGCCACCGAGGCCTGGTCGCCGCTCAGGCGCACCGCCTTCACCGGACAGACCCGCACGCACCTGTAGCAGTCGCGGCAGCGCGCCTTGTTGGTGTAGATGACCTGTCCGGCTACCAGCGGTACGCTCATGTCCGTTTACCTCATTGCGGCCAGCGCCGCATCGACGGCCTCCATGGCCTTCTGCAGGCTGCAGCGCTCGATCACGCGGTCCCCGACGGAGACCGTGGGCCCGCGGTCGCAGTGCTCCATGCAGAAGGTGGCCTTCACCTCCACGCGGTCGGCCAGGCCCTTTTCCTCCAGGGTGTCCGCGACGGCGCGCAGCAGGTCCTGGGAGCCCTTGAGGTAGCAGCTCGTGCCGACGCAGACCGACACGGCGAGGGTCCCTTCCTTCCCGCCTCCGCCCATGGAGATGCCATCGTTGTCGATCCTGCGGCGGTTGTGGTAGTGCGTGTGCAGGACCCTGTGCGCCTCCGGCGATCCGCAGGACTTCAGGGTCTTCTCGTAGCATTCCTGCACGGCGAAGTTCTCCTGGGACTTGTGCAGTTCCAGGGTCTTGTCCGCCGCGTACAGCGCCTTGGTGCGGGCCGTCTTGAGGTCCCTTCCGAATTCCACAGGCTGTCCCGCGCCGCCGACGCATCCTCCGGGGCAGGCCATGACCTCGATCAGGTCATAGGATGCCTTGCCGGAGCGCACGGCCTCCACGAGGCGGCGCGCATTGGCCAGGCCTGAGACCACGGCCAGGCGCAGTTCCGTGCCGGCCACAGTGAGGACCGCCTCCCGCAGGCCCGTCTCCCCGCGCACCATGGGGAAGTCGACCGCCTCCAGGCGCTCACCGGAGATCTTTTCCGCCGCGTAGCGGAGCACCGCTTCCGTGACCCCGCCGGAGTTGCCGAAAAGGATTCCCGCGCCCGTCTTGAAGGCGAACGGGGCGTCGAGGGATTCCGGGGAAAGCTCCGCGAAGCGCAGGCCCGCCTCCTCGATCATGGAGGCCAGTTCCTGCGTGGTGATCACGCAGTCCACGTCGGGCCGTCCGTCGCGGGAAAGCTCAGGCCGGGTCGCCTCGAACTTCTTGGCCGTGCAAGGCATGATGGAGACGATGACCAGGTTCTCCGGCTTCACGCCGAGCTTCCCGGGAAGCGTCTCCCGAGCCAGGGAGCCGAACATGGCCTGTGGAGAGCGGCAGGAGGAGAGGTTGGGAAGCATGTCGGGATAGAACTGCTCCGCGAACTTCACCCAGGCCGGGCAGCAGGATGTGAAGAGGGGGAGTTTCTCACCCTTGGCCTTCCGCTTCAGGAACTCTTCGCTTTCCTCGATCACCGTGAGGTCCGCGGTGAACGTGGTATCGAAGACCTTGGCAAACCCCATGGCCTTCAGCGCGGAGGCGATCTGCCCGGTGACCAGAGTCCCCGCGGACAGATGGAACTGGTCACCCAGAGCCACGCGGACGGCCGGCGCGATCTGGGCCACCACGGTCTTGGAAGGATCCGAGAGGGCGCGCTGCACGTCGCGCACCTGGGACTTGGGCGTCAGGGCTCCCGTGGGGCATACGGCGGAGCACTGGCCGCAGTGCACGCATTCCACCTTGTCCAGGTCCTTGCCCAGGGCGGGCAGGACCGCCACCTGGGATCCGCGGAAGGCGAAGTCGATGGCGCCCACGCCCTGGATCTCGGAGCAGAAACGGACGCAGTCGCCGCAGAGGATGCATTTGGACGGGTCCCGCACGATGGCCGGTCCGGAGGCGTCCACGGGAAGGTTGCGGCGGGCCGGCTTGAAGCGCACCTTGGTGATGCCCAGAGTCCGCGCCAGGGATTGGAGACGGCAGGTGGCGCCCTTGGCGCAGGTGGGGCAGGCCTGCTCGTGGTTGGCCAGGAGCAGCTCCACGGCGATGCGCCGGATCTCCCGGATCTCCTCCGTGGCGGTGCGGATCTTCATGCCCGCCTCAGGCGCGGAGGAACAGGAGGCCATGAGTCCCCGGCCCTCCACCTGTACCAGGCACATCCTGCAGGCGCCGTAGGCGGACAGTTCCGAGTGGTAGCAGAAGGTAGGGAGGTCGATGCCCGCCCGTCGGATCAGCTCCAGGAGGTTTTTCTCTCCCCCCATCTCCACCTCGCGGCCGTCTATGGTCAGCGTCGATTTCGTATCCTTCATCTTCAGATTCCTTTCACGGCCTGGAAACGGCAGGCCTTGGCGCAGGCCCCGCAGCGGATGCATTTTTTGGGGTCGATGCGATGGGGCAGTTTCCTTTCCCCATGGATGGCGCCTGCGGGGCAGGCGCGCACGCAGGCGGTGCAGCCGCGGCAGGCGGCCGGATCGATCTCGGGACGTGCCAGCGCCTTGCAGGTCCCCGTGGGGCAGCGCTTCTGCACGACGTGCGCCTCGTACTCCGCGCGGAATGCGCTCATGGTGGAAAGCACGGGATTGGGCGCGGTCTTTCCCAGGGCGCAGAGGGATCCTTTCTGCACGGCGCGGGCCAGCGTCGAAAGCAGATCCAGGGTCTCCATCGTGGCGCGGCCCTCCACGATGTCGTCCAGGAGCGCCAGCATCTGCTTGGTTCCTTCTCGGCAGAGTACGCACTTGCCGCAGGACTCCTTCTGGGTGAACTGCATGAAGTAGCGGGCGATGGAAACCATGCATGTCCCGCGGTTCATCACGACAAGGCCTCCGGAGCCCACCATGGCCCCGACGCCGCGGAGGGAGTCGAAGTCCATGGGAAGGTCCAGGTGGTCCTTCGTGAGGCATCCTCCCGAAGGCCCCCCGATCTGGACGGCCTTGAACCCGTCGATGCCCACGATACGGCCGTCGGCGTCGGTCACGCCGCCGCCGATCTGAAACACGATCTCCCGCAGCGTGGCGCCGAAGGGTACCTCGATGAGGCCCGTGTTGACCACGTGGCCCGTGAGGGCGAAGGTCTTGGTTCCCGACGATCCCTTGGTACCGAGCTTCAGGAACTCGTCGGCGCCCCCGTCGATGATGAGGGGCACCGTGGCCAGGGTCTCCACGTTGTTGATCACTGTCGGCCGGCCGCGCAGTCCCTTGATGGCGGGGAACGGGGGCTTGGGGGAAGGCATGCCGCGCTTGCCTTCGATGGAGGCCAGGAGCGCCGTCTCTTCCCCGCACACGAAGGCCCCGGCACCTTCCATCACCTGGCAGGACAGCGATCCTCCCGTGCCGAACAGGTTGTCGCCCAGGAGGCCGTACCGTTCTGCATCGAGCACGGAACGGCGCAGACGGCGGACCGCCAGCGGGTATTCGGCGCGTACGTAGATGTAGGCCTCGTCGGCGCCCACGGCGCGAGCCGCGATGAGGATGCCCTCGAGCACCGCGTGGGGATTGCCCTCCATGACGCTCCGGTCCATGAAGGCCCCGGGATCCCCCTCGTCCCCATTACAGACGACGTATTTTTTCCCCGCGGGCTGGATGCGGGTGGTTTCCCACTTCCGTCCGGTCGGGAAACCCGCCCCGCCGCGTCCGCGAAGGCCGGAGCGGGAGATCTCCGCGCAGATGCCCTCGGGATCCATCTCGGTCCACGCCTTGCGTGCGGCCCGATAGCCGCCATTTGCCGCGTAGTCCAGGATGCTCTCCGGGTCCAGGGTCCCGCAGTCCTTCAGGGTCCGGCGCTTCTGTCCGTTGTAGAAGGGGATCTCCGCGGTGCCATTGCAGTGCATGCCGGTCACCGGGTCCCTGTAAAGCAGCCGCTCCACGGCTTTGCCGCCGACCAGGGTGGTCTCCACGATCTCCGGCACGTCCTCCGCCTTCACGTGGACGTAGAGGATGCCGTCGGGAAGGATGGTCACCAGGGGGCCCATCTGGCAGAAGCCCTGGCAGCCGCTGTGCGTGAGGAGCGTTTCGGACGGGATCCCTTCCTCTTCTTTCAGTTCGGCGCTCACGGACAGGCCGCGCTTGGCGGTCTCCGCGACGAACGCCTCGTGCACGCGCGGGGATCCGCCGGCCACGCAGCCGGTCCCGGCGCAGATGATGATGCGCCGCTTCACGGCGGTCAGGGCCGTCGCGTAGCGGGCGACCGATTCATTGAGGTCCGGTACGGTGGATGTCATGCAGCGCCTTCCTTCTTCAGAATTTCCTCGATGACCGCCACGGCCGCATCGGGGGTCATCTGGCCGTGCACTTCGTCGTTGACCACCATGGCGGGGGCCAGTCCGCAGGCGCCTAGGCAGGCCACGGTTTCCACCGTGAACATCATGTCCGGGGTGGTGGTCTTCTCCTCGCTCACCCCGAGGCGCCTGCGCAGGGCCTCCAGGATGGGCAAGGAGCCTTTCACGTGGCAGGCCGTACCGTCGCAGAGGCGCACCACGTACTTCCCGCGTGGTTTCAGGGCGAAGTGGGCGTAGAAAGTGGCCACCCCGTAGACCCGCGCCGTGGACAGGCCCAGGGATGTGGCGATGAAGATCATCACCTCCTCGGGCAGGTAGCGGTATTCGTCCTGAACGGCCTGCAGGATGGGGATCAGTCTCCCCGGGTCCCTGCCGTTGGCGTCCAGGATCTGACAGACCTTGTCGAACTTCCTAGAGACCGGCTTTGCTGCCGGCTTCGTTTCCGTCATCATCGATCGCTCCTTCCTCTCGTTCCTTGCGCAGCCTGCGCGTGAGCCTTCCGGAAAGCAGGGCCAGGCTGGATGACAACCGCACGTCCTCCACGATGACCTCCTCCGGAGTTTCCAGCCTGATGGGAGAAAAGTTCCAGATGGCACGGATTCCGCCCTGTACCATCATGGCGGCCACCTCCTGGGCGGAGGCCGCGGGAACCGTGACGATGCCCATGTGGACGTTCATCCGTCGGGCCAGGTCCTGGAACTTGGACAAGGGCAGGATTTCCTTCCCATGCACGCTCCGGCCCACCTTCTCGGGGTCCTTGTCGAAGGCGGCCACTATGGAAAGGCGGGACGCCTGGAAGCCTTCATAGCCCATGAGGGCCGTGCCCAGAGCGCCGGCGCCCACCAGGAAAGCCTCCGTGACGTTGTCCCATCCCAGGAACTCCTCGATGGACGCGATCAGAGGCTCCATGTCGTAGCCTATTCGGGCCTTTCCCACGATGCCTGTCGCCTCGATGTCCTTGCGCACCTGCGTCGGATCGAGCCGCAGTTCCTGCCCGATGCGGGTGCAGGAAACCACCTCCCGCCCCCCCTGCCGAAGTCGGACAAGGATGTGGTGGTAGAGTGCAAGGCGCCTCAGTGTCGGTCCCGGGGCACCGATTTCCGCGCTTCTGTCCTTCATCGCTTTCCTTTCATTCATCTCGACGTAATCGAGAAAATTATATCGAGAAGCATTTCTCGATAAATAATGTAGCACGCAAGGAAGCAATCGTCAATATTCAATCGAGAAATTTTTCTTGATTGTCTTCCGCGAAGATTAAAGGTAAAATCTATTTTCACAGGATCGCATTGAATGCCCCAAACAAACGCCTTTGACACCCTCGCTTTCACCCAGAACCTCGCCAGAGAGACAAGGCAGTCCTTGGGATTCCGCGCCCGGACCAGGCCCGAGGCCGTCCGTTGGCAGCAGGACCTTCGTGAGGCGCTGTCCGCCCTGCTTGGCGGATTTCCCCAGCGCTGCGCCTTGACGCCGCGCGTGTTCGAGAAGAAGGACTTCGGCCGTTATGTCAGGGAGACTGTGATCTTCCGCAGCAGGCCGGGACTCGACGTGTTCGCCTACTGGCTTCTTCCCGCGGAAACCGCGGAAGACAAGGAGAAGGGGGAGCGGAAGCTTCCCTGCGTGATCTGCCTTCCGGGCCACGGAAGGGGGGTGGACAGCATCGTTGGCCTCGACGCCAAGGGCCGGATGCGGCCCTGGGGCGCCTGGGGCGAGTATGCCTCCGACTTCGCGCTCCAATGCGTGGCGGCCGGCTACGCGGTCCTGGCGGTGGAGCAGATGGGATTCGGCCATCGCAGGGACGAGACGGCCGTGGCCGAGGGACCGGATGCCTCCTCCTGCCAGCCTGCCGCCGGCGCGGCGCTGCTCCTGGGCGGGACCATGGCGGGATGGCGGGTCTGGGACGCCATGCGCGCCGTGGACTACACCCTCACGCGTCCCGAGGCGGACGCCGGGCGGATCGCGGTCATGGGGATCTCCGGCGGCGGGATGACGGCGCTCTTCACGGCCGCCCTGGACGAGAGGATCCGCGCCGCCGTCGTGAGCGGCTATTGCAACAGCTTCCGGGACAGCATCCTGTCCATTCCCCACTGCATCGACAACTACGTCCCGGGGATCCTCCGCGTCGCCGAGATGGCCGACGTGGCGGGCCTCATCGCTCCCCGTTCCCTGTTCCTCGAGTCAGGGACCCTGGACCCGATCTTCCCCATCAAGGCCTCCCGGGCGGCATTCCGCGACATCCGGAAGGTCTACGAGGTGTTCGACGCATTGAAGGCCGTGGGCATGGAGGCCTTCGAGGGGGAGCACCGCTTCCACGGGAGGAAGGCCTTCGAGTTCCTGGGAAAAACATTTTCGCCATGAGGGACCTCACCCAGGGGAGCGAGGCGAAGACAGTCTTCCTCTTCGCCGCGCCCATGCTGATCGGCAACGTCTTCCAGCAGCTCTACAACGTGGTGGACAGCATCGTGGTGGGCCAGTTCGTCGGCAAGACGGCCCTGGCCGCCGTGGGGGCCAGCTTCCCCATCAACTTCCTCCTGGTCTCCCTGATCACTGGGGTCACCCTGGGATCGGGGATCATGGTCGCGCAGTTCACGGGCGCCCGGGACATGGAGAAGGTCCGCCGGATCGTCTCCACCACCTACATCTACCTGTTCTTCGCCGCGCTGGCCGTCACCGTCCTCGGCCTCGTTACGGCCCGGCCCATCCTGCGCCTCCTGGCCACGCCCGCCGACGTCCTGGACCAGGCGACCGTGTACCTGCACATCATCTTCTCCGGCATGCTCTTCCAGTTCGGCTACAACGCGGTCTCCGCCGTGCTGCGGGGCCTGGGCGACTCCAAGACCCCTTTGTACTTCCTCATCGCCGCGACCCTGACCAACGTGGTCCTGGACCTGCTGTTCGTGGCCGTGTTCCACTGGGGCGTGGCCGGCGCCGCCTGGGCCACCATCATCTCCCAGGCCATCGCCTTCGTCCCCTGCCTGCTGTACCTGCAGAGGTCGAAGATCGACGTGCTGCGCCTGGATTTGAAGCGTCTGGCCTTCGACAGGGAACTGTTCGGCCACAGCCTGCGCATCGGGCTTCCTTCCGGCGCGCAGCAGACCCTGGTGGCCCTTGGCTTCATGGCCCTCAACCGCATCGTCAACGGGTTCGGCACGGACGTGGCCGCCGGATATACGGCCGCCGGCCGCCTGGATTCCTTCGCGGGCATGCCCGCCATGAACTTTTCCATGGCCCTTTCCACGTTCGTGGGCCAGAACCTGGGCGCCGGGAAGCCGGACCGGGCACGGCGCGGTTTCCTCTACACCCTGGCCATGTCCGGAGGCTTCGCCATCCTCGTGAGTCTGGCCATGGTGTTCTTCAAGGTCCCGCTGATGCGCATCTTCACGACGGATCCCAGGGTGGTCTCCATCGGGGCCGACTATCTGGTGATCGTCGGGTCGTTCTACATCCTTTTTTCCACCATGTTCATCACGGGAGCCGTGCCGCGGGGCGCCGGGGACACCCTGATCCCCATGTTCGTCACCATTTTCTCCCTCTGGCTGATCCGCATCCCGTTGGCGGCGCTGCTTTCCTCCTTCCTGGGGACCAATGGGATCTGGTGGGCCATCCCCATCGCGTGGGGATGCGGGTGCGCGGCCAATACGGCCTATTATCTATCGGGCCGTTGGAAGAGCCGTATCCTCGTGAAGCGGCCGCCTGTCATCGAGGAGGGCTGAGGCGGATCAGACGGCGGGCGGGGGAGCCGGGCAGGGACTCCCAGGAGTTCTTCATCAGGTCCCCGGTATTCGCCGACCGGATCCACTCCATCCGCGCGACGGGATGGGCCAGCACCCTCCCGGTCAGATCGGCGTCACCCGCATGGAACTCCGCGGCGCCTTGCCGGAAAACTTCGGCAAGGCGCCTCCATCTACCGGCTCGGTTCCTGCCGCTTCTTGTGCGCCTTGATGATCTTCTTCCATCGGTCCCTCTCCGCCATGGCCAGGAGCGGATCCGCCCTCCTTTCCTGGAACCGGGCCTCCTTTTTCAGATGCAGCCAGCTCTCGAGGCGCTCCTGGTCCAGGCGTCCGTCGATCAGCGCCGCGCGCACGGCGCATCCGGGCTCCCCGTGGTGCGCGCAGTCGCGGAACCGGCAATCCTTGGCGATCTCCTCGATGTCCCCGAAGGCCTTCTGGACCCCTTCCTCCGCGTCTGCCAGGCCCACCTCGCGCAGACCCGGATTGTCGAGCAGCACGGCACCGGAGGGAAGGAGGATCAGGTTCCGCCGTGTCGTCGTGTGGCGGCCCCGCTGGTCGTCTTCCCGCACGGCGCTTGTCTTCTGCACCGCGGCGCCCGCGAGGCGGTTAATGATGGTCGACTTGCCGACTCCCGAGGATCCGAGGAAGGCCACGGTGCTTCCCGGGCAAAGCCAAGCCGCCAACGGCTCCAGGCCCGTGCCCGCCTCCGCACTGAGTCCGAAGGTGGGAACCCCGAAGGCCACGGTCTCCACCTCGGACAGGTAGGGCGCGGTGTCCGCCACGAGATCGGCCTTGTTCAGGAGGATCACCGGAAGCGTGCCGGCCTCCCAGGACAGGGACAGGTAGCGTTCCAGCCGCCTCACGTTGAAGTCGCGGTCCAGGCCCATGACGAGGAACGCCGTGTCGATGTTGGCCGCCAGGGTCTGCACGCCGCCGGCGCTCCAGGGATCGCGGCGCGTGAACCGGTTGGACCGGGGTATGATGGCGTGGATGGTGGCCTTGCCCTCGGCCGGGCGCGGGCTCACCGCCACCCAGTCGCCAACCGCGGGGTAGCCGCCGAGCGCCGAGTCCCCGTGGCGGAAGCGGCCGCTCACCTCCGCAGTCAGCTCGCCGCACTCGGACCAGACCAGATAGATGCCGTGGCTCTCGCTCGCCACGCGCGCGGGCACGAATGCGGAAGACGTGGAATCGCCGGGCTCCGCCGCGGAGCCGATCGTTTCAATCCATGAATGCCGGAACCCCTGGTTCCAGCCCAATGTGTTGAGATCCAATGGGAAATCCTCCCGTTGCGTTGCGCGTCATGCGCCCGCACCAGGCGTCTTCCCGAAAGTGGTTCGCGATGGAAGCGCGTCAGCCGACGCGGTTTCGGGGAAGGACTACCTCTGCGGGCCCTGGATCAAGGCCGTGTGGGAAGGGACGACAAGTTTCACCCGCATAAGTACTCCTCCTCTCTTGAAGGTACGGCCATGAAAAACGAAAAGGCCCCCGTTGTCAAGTGGCGGCAGACGGGCCGCCCTACAACCCCTTGCCGAACAGGGACCGGATGGCCAGGCGCAGGGAATGGATGGCGCCCTTGATGAAGCCGGCCTGTTTCACCTCGGAGGCGGCCACCAGGTCGAAGCGGGCGAGGACCCGGCCGTCCGCCGTGTAGACCACCTCGCCCAGCTTGGCGCCGCGGCTCACGGGGGCGATGATCCCGGGCTCCGCCGTCACGCTGGAGACGATGTGGGCGACGGCGTCCCGCCTGTCCGTGAGTACGGGGGCCTTGGCCATGGTCAGGGTGAGCTCGTTGACAGCACCCTTCCAGACGCGCACGACGGGAAGGTGGGGCACGGCCGGGTGGACCGTGGCGAAATTGGTGAAGCCGTAGGAGAGCAGCGCGTTGGTATCGTCGCTCCGGTTGCGTTTCCCGGCCGCCGCCGTGGGGCCTTCGATGCCGAGGAGGACGGCGATGAGGCGCATCCCGTCCCGCTCCGCCGTGAAGGCTCCGGTGTAGTTGCGCGCGTCCAGGTGCCCCGTCTTCAGGCCGTCGACGCCCAGGTCCCCTCCGAGCAGGTTGTTCTGCGACTGCTGTTTGATGGGCTGGGCCGGCCGCGGGTCGCCCTCGGGAAGGTTCTGGGGTAGGGGATAGATCATCTCCTTCACGGAGTGCAGCTCCTTCAGCGCCGCAGGGTGTTTCTCGATGTAGATACGGCAGAAGCCGGCGAAGTCCCGCGCGGTGACCCTGTTGTCCGCGTCGATGCCCGCGGGATCCGTGAACTTCAGGGTGTGAAATCCGAGGCGACGGGCTTCCTCGTTCATCATGGACACGAAGGACTCCACGCTGCCGCCGAGGTGCTCCGCCATGGCCACCGCCGCGTCATTGCCGGAAACGACCGCGATGCCGCGCATGATCTCCCCCACGGTCACGCGCTGGCCCGGTTCCAGGAACATGAGCGAGGAGCCGGTCTCCTGGCTGCGGGACCATGCCCGCTTGGAAATGTTGACGGGATCGGACTGTTTCATGAGGCCTTCTTCAATGCGGCACCATGCAAGATGGAGCGTCATCATCTTGGCGAGGGAAGCGGGAATCTGGGGGGCATCCGCGTTCGCTTCGTAGAGGACGGACCCGGTATCCTGGTCGATCAGGATGGCGGAGCGCGCATGCGGCGCGAGGGGCCGGTCCTGCGCGGCCAGGAGTGAGGCGGAAAGCAGGAGAAATAACGTGGCGATGCGTACATTGTTGCGGCTTCTGGCGGAAAGCATGGACACGGTTCGGAACCTCCTTGAGATCGCTATCAGTACGGATTTGCGGATGGCTACTGTATACGGAAACCGGGCCTCGATGTAAATCCCGGATCGGTGGAACAATTTTGCGCACTTGATTCGCAGGCGGGATTCATACCCCGCAGCTTGCTGCGCTCTTCGATGCAAGCGTCATATGCCATACTGACAGCCGAGGTACGGGGTATGAATCCCGCATACAATCGATACCATGCAGAACC
>Ga0153915_10001389_pt1 | contig 22199 bp, 22 predicted proteins | sample Opewatmetagenome_2_FD_107003 | JGI IMG/M metagenome (GOLD analysis project Ga0153915, IMG submission 107003) | Freshwater wetland microbial communities from Ohio, USA - Open water 3 Core 3 Depth 3 metaG | ecosystem: Environmental > Aquatic > Freshwater > Wetlands | place: USA: Ohio, Lake Erie...
CGCCGACAGCGTCGTGATTATCTCGAAAAGCGCCTCCCTCGCCGATGCCGTAGCTACCGCCACGGCCAACCGTATCAATTCTAAGGATGATTTGCAGAGGGCGTTGGACTTTGCCCGGTCAGTGCAGGGCGTTTCAGGCGTAGTTATTATTTTAAAAAATAACCTGATCACCTGGGGTAACGTGGAATTCTGCAAATAGCCATTTTCTCGTCGGTAAAGTCAGTACGCAACTTCCCGCCAAAAATCAAAAATTTCTTGACAAAAACAATATATTGTGATAAAAAAATAACATACCCACAATATTTAGGATAAATTTTTGGAGGCATTAAGGACTAAATTGGAAAAACCGGGGATAGTAGAGAGGGCTCTTTAATATACCAAGAGCCCTTTTTTATAATAATATGAAAATAGTCGGTTTAACTTACGATTTAAAGACAGATTACCGCTTCAAAGACGGGGATCCGGAGGATGCCAACGCTGAATTTGACCATCCCTCTACTATCGATGTTATTGCCGCAGCCATTGAGGCAAATGGTTTTAAAGTAGAGCGTATCGGCAACGCCGAAAATCTCCTGGAGAAACTGCCTAATTTAAAGGCGGATATCGTTTTTAATATCTCCGAGGGGCTTACCGGCAGGAATCGCGAGTCCCAGGTTCCCATCTTGCTGGAGATGGCCGGGATCCCTTTTGTCGGGGCCGATGCGCTTACCTTAGGCTTGACTTTGGATAAAGTAATGGCCAAAAAGATCTTTATCGCCGAGAAAATTCCTACCCCGAAGTTTTTTGAAGTCAGTTCGGCGGCCGAGTTAATCAATATCAATCACCATAAATTCCCATTGATCGTCAAACCCCGCTTTGAAGGTTCTTCCAAGGGCTTGAGCGAGAGCTCGCGCGTCGAGACCAGGGAAGAGCTGGCCAGGCAGGTTGATTATGTGGTTACCTCCTATAAGCAGCCGGCATTAATCGAAGAATTCATCGCGGGGCAGGAATTTACCGTGGCCCTGGTCGGCAACGACCCGGTGGAGATCCTGCCGGTTGTCCAGATCAAAATCGACGGTAAGCTCAAGTTGAACAATAAGTTTTATACCTTTGCCCGGATTACTTCCGACAGGCTGGAATATATCTGCCCCGCTAAAATTCCCCAGGAATTAAAAAAGAAAATTGACGAGCTGGCTTTAAAAACTTACAAGGCGGTGGAATGCCGTGATTTTGGCCGCGTGGATTTTCGCGTGGATAATGAAGGCAGGCCTTACGTCTTAGAGATCAATCCTTTGCCTTCGCTCTCTACCGAAGACGTCTTTAAGCTGCTGGCTGAGAATACCGGCATTACCTACGAGCAGATGATCGGCAAGATTTTAGATAGCGCCATTAAGCGGCACAACTTAAATTAAATGAAGATCGCCCTGACCTATAATTTAAAGAAGAAGGATGACACCAAGCCCGCGGATTATTTCTCCGAGTGCGATTCCGCGGAGACGATTAACGCGATTGTCAACGCCATCAGGAGAAAAGGCCATCACGTTGAGGCGATCGACGTCGAGTATCCCAAGCTCTTCTCATACTTTAGAAAAAATTCCGTGGATATGGTCTTCAATATCGCCGAAGGCAAATCCGGCAAATTCCGCGAGTCCGAGGTCCCGGCAATATTGGACTACTTAAATATTCCCTACACAGGTTCGGACACCTTCTCATTGGCCTTAGCGTTAAATAAGGCCCTCACCAAAAAAATATTAAAAGCCGAAAATATCCCCACCCCGGATTTTCAAGTTTTTGTCAAAGGGACGGAGAGGCTAAACCCGGAGTTAAAATTCCCTTTGATCGTAAAGCCAAATTGCGAAGGTTCGGCTAAAGGCATAAGCAAGGCTAATGTGGTTGATAACGCGGATGATTTATTCAAAAGGGTAAAAGAGACCCTGCGGGTGTATAAACAGGAAGCGCTGGTGGAAGAATTTATCGAAGGGAAAGAACTTACCGTCGGTATATTGGAAAACGGCAAGACCCGGGTCCTGCCGATTTTAGAGATAGATTTTTCCGGTTGTAAGAATAGCGGCGAATATTTTTATTCCTGGAAGATGAAGGAATACCAGGGCAATAAAGAATTAGGGCTGGTTCCGGCTTTTCATTGCCCGGCCCGCCTGGATAAGGAGACCGTCGAACGCGTTAAAGACGTCGCCCTTAGGACGCACCGGGCAGTAGGGTGCCTGGATATCTCGCGCACCGATATCCGCCTGGATAAATTTAATACGCCCTATGTCCTGGAGATAAACCCTTTACCGGGGCTGGATCCTAAAGAGTCGAATTTCCCGATTATGGCTTATGCCGACGGCATGCAATATGAGGACCTCATTGAGGCAATAATTTTAAGCGCCTCAGAAAGGAAAGGATTAAATTGACGAACCTTCAGGCGGTTGAAAATCAAAAATTGCAGCAGGAAGCTCCTTCCCCCGCCCGGACTTCCAAGAGGCAGCGCGATTACCAGCAGATAGCTATCTACAAAGATATTAACCCCCTGGACTGGGAGGATTGGCACTGGCAGATAAAAAACAGGATTTGCACTAAAGACGTGCTGGCGCAGGTTATTAATTTGGCGCCGGATGAAGAGAAAGGCATAGATAAGGCTAAAGGAAGATTGTCTATGGCGATAACTCCCTACTGGGGAAGTTTGCTTGACCCGGAAGACCCCGATTGTCCTCTGCGCCGCCAGGCTGTCCCCGTAATCCAGGAGTCGATAGTTTCCCCGCACGAAATGACCGATCCTTGCGCGGAAGACAGGGACTCTCCTGCCCCGCATCTTGTGCATCGCTATCCGGACAGGGTTTTATTGTTAGCTACGGACCACTGCGCGATGTATTGCCGGCATTGCACCCGCCGGCGCCTGGTCGGCGACCATGAAGTAAAAGACGCCAACTCCCCCAACAGGTTTGACGCGGCAATAGAATATATAAAGAGCGACCGCAAGATAAGGGATGTGCTTATTTCCGGAGACGATCCCTTGATCCTGGAAGACGAAGAATTGGAGAATTTACTGCAGAAGATCCGCGCGATATCGCATGTAGAATTCTTAAGGATCGGCACGCGCGCGCCCGTGACGCTGCCGCAGCGGGTTACCGAAAAATTAGTGAATATACTGAAAAAATATTCGCCGCTCTGGATAAGCATACATTTTAACCACCCCAAAGAAATAACCAAACGCTGCAAAATCGCCTGCGATATGCTGGCTGAAGCGGGCATTCCTTTAGGCAGCCAGAGCGTGCTCCTTAAAGGCATTAATGACCGGCCGTATATCATGAAGAAGCTGGTCCATGAATTATTGCAGATAAGGGTCAGGCCCTATTATATTTACCAGTGCGATCCCGTAAGGGGCACGCAGCATTTCCGCACCCCCGTGGCTACCGGTATTAATATTATGGAGAAATTGCGCGGGCATACTTCCGGATACGCTGTCCCCACCTATGTTATTGACGGCCCGGGCGGCGGCGGCAAGATCCCTGTAGGCCCCAATTATATTCTTTCACAGGCAAAAGGTAAATACGTCCTGCGTAACTACAAAGGTAAGATTTATACCTACCTGGAATAGGGTTTTAGATACCTCTGTTTTCTTAGCTTAAGGATCATTGCCATGGATGCTAAGAACAAGCGTAATTTTATCCTTTTAGGGCATGCCCAGTCAGGCAAAACTACCCTCGCCGAGAGCCTGCTTTATTTTACTAAAGCCACCACCCGTAAAGGCAAGATCGAAGACGGGACTACCGTAAGCGACTACAGTTTTGATGAAATCGAAAAGAAAAACTCCATAAATTTAAGCCTGCTCTTTTGCGATTACCAGGGTAACCGGATCCAGATTGTTGATACACCCGGCTATGCGGATTTCTTCGGCGAGGTTATTTCGGGCGTGCGCGCGGTAGACAGCGCGGTTATTGTAGTGGACGCCTCCAGCGGCGTGCAGGTAGGCACGGAGCGGGTCTGGAAGATCGCGGAAGAGGCGAAACTTCCCTGCATGATTTTTATCAATAAGATGGATAAGGAGGGCGCCGACGTCAATAAGGTCCTGGCGGATTTAAAGTCCAGGCTTTCCAGGAATTGTGTCATCATCGAATCTTTGGAAGACCCGCTCCTTATCGAAGCCATTGCCGAAAGCGATGACAGCCTGTTAGAAAAATACCTGGCGACCTTACGGCTTCCCCAGGAGGAGATTAAAAGCGGATTGAGCCAGGCAGTAAATAAGCGTAAGCTTTTCCCGGTAGTCGCCGGCTCGGCGCTTACCGATAAGGGGATCAAGGAATTCCTGGATGATATTCTACAGTATCTTCCTAGCCCGCTGGAGAGGAATCCCGTGGATGCCTTTAACCCGCAAAAGCCGGAAGAGAAAAAAGAAGTCATTTTAAAAGAGGATGCGCCATTTTGCGCTTTTGTTTTTAAGAATATCTCGGATCCCTTTGTGGGCCAGTTGACGCTGCTGCGCGTTTTTTCGGGAAAACTTTTGAGCAATACCGCTTTTTATAACGTCAATAAAAAAGTAAAAGAGAGGATCGGCTCGGTCTATTTCTTGCAGGGCAAGGAAGAGCGCCAGGCTGATCTGGCTTCTTGCGGGGATATTGTCGCTATCGCTAAATTAAAAGAAACCGGGGTTTCGGATTCGCTCTCGGCAGATAAGGAACAGTTTCTTTTTGAGCCGATTGTTTTTCCGGAAGCCGCGATATCCGCTTCGGTTAAACCCAAATCCCGCGAGGATGAAGAAAAAATCTCCGACGCGCTGCATAAACTCGCGGCCGAGGATCATACCTTCGGAGTCCGGCATGACCCGCAGACTAAAGAATTGATTATCTCGGGCTTAGGTGATCTGCACCTGTCAGTTATGGTCAGCCGGATGAAAAAAAGATTCAATGTCGCGGTAGAATTGGGCACGCCCAAGGTTTCTTATAAGGAGACCATCAGCAGGCATGCCAAGGTCCAGGGTAAATTTAAGCGCCAGTCCGGCGGACGCGGCCAATACGGCGACTGCTGGATTGAGGTGCAGCCTTTAGAAAGAGGCAAGGGATTAGAGTTTGTGGATAAGATATTCGGCGGGGCTATCCCGCGGAATTTTATTCCTTCAGTTGAAAAAGGCGTGCGCCAGGCAACCCTGGAAGGCGCGGTAGCCGGATACCCGATCGAAGATATCCGCGTGACTTTAGTTGACGGCTCCTACCATGAAGTCGACTCTTCGGATATGGCCTTTCAAATTGCCGGAGCCATGGCTTTACGCAAGGCGGTGACGGAAGCGGGCCCGATATTATTGGAGCCGATTATGGATGTGGATATCGCTATACCGGAGGAGTGCCTGGGCGCGATCTCCGGAGATATAAATTCCCGCCGCGGCAGGGTTATGGGTATGGACGTAAAAGGAAAACAGCAGGTGGTAAAAGTGCAGGTTCCGCTAGCCGAGATGTTTAAATACGCCAATGACCTGCGTTCGATAACCGCGGGCCGCGGGATGTATACTATGCGTTTCTCGCATTATGAAGAAGTGCCGCATAAAGTTGCCGCCCCAATTATTACGCAATATCAAGCCTCAAAAAAACAGGAAGAGCAGTAAATAATCTATGAAGATAAGCGCAATTGGCCTGCCGGAGTTAAATCCCGGTAAACATAATGTTAAAGATTCCCGTTTGGACGAAGTGGATAGTATTACCAAAGCCAAAAAGAAAACCTATGTTCAGGTTGAAGTTATTGGAGAAGAAGGCGCAATTGACGCAGATGCGATTCTAGTCGTCAAAGATTCGGCGAGCGACCTTATCTTAAAGGACCTTGAATTTGTGGAAACGCGGCTGGCGCGTTCGGCTGACGAAATCGAAAAAACTTTATTCAATAAACTAAAAGCCGCTTTAGAGAAAGAGCAATTTATATCCAACGCCGGGCTCGCGCAGGAAGAGAAAAAGGAGCTGGTTAAGTATGGCCTGCTTACCGCAAAACCGGTTATTGTAACGGAAGCGAAAGACCCGGAAGATAAAAACGCCCTTTTACTTAGGGCATTAAAAGAAAGCGGATTTATCAGTTTCTTTACTACCGGCGAAAAAGATACCCGGGCCTGGCTTATCAGGAAAGGGGAGAATGCCTGGGAGGCTTCCGGCGCGATACACTCGGATATCCAGCAGGGGTTTATCCGCGCGGAGATCATTCCTTTTAAGGATTTCATGGAGTGCGGGGGAGAGAACAAGGCTAAACAGGCGGGCAAGATGCGGCTGGAGCCCAAGGATTATATAATGCAGGATTGCGATTTAGCCAACTTCCGGTTCAATAAATAATTAAATCCACCATATTCCATTCCGGGTTTGGAATTTGGTGTTTTAGGGAGGAAATAAGATATGGTTAGGATCAAGCGGGCGTTAATCAGCGTATCGGATAAGGCGGGGATATTGGATTTAGCCAAAGAATTGAATAAATTCGGGGTGGAGATTCTTTCTACCGGAGGCACGGCAAAGTTATTGCGCGAAAATAACATCCCGGTCAAGGAAGTTTCGGAATATACCGGTTTCCCCGAAATGCTCGACGGCCGGGTCAAAACCCTGCATCCTAAAATTCATGGCGGTTTGCTTGCCTTAAGAGATAATCCGGAACATATGAAAACGATCGAAGGGCAGGGGATCGGTTTAATCGACATGGTAGTAGTAAATCTTTATCCCTTTGAAAAGACGGCGCTTAAGCCCGGCGTTCCCATTGAAGAGGTCATCGAAAATATCGATATCGGCGGCCCGTCGATGTTACGCTCCGCCGCCAAAAATCACCGTTCCGTCGCGGTTATCTCTAACCCGGAACGTTACCCTCAGGTAATCGAAGAATTAAAAAAGAATAAGGGCGCTTTGCCGGATAGCCTGCTGCGCGATTTAGGTATCGAGGTGTTTAACCGGACAGCTAAATACGACGCGGCGATATTTGCCTATTTAAATAAGTGGAATACCGGCGCCTCTCTTTCCGGCGCAGCCTTCCCGAACACGCTGACTCTGTCTTTTGATAAAATTCAGGAATTGCGTTACGGAGAGAACCCGCATCAGAAAGCGGCTTTTTACCGAGAAAAAGGCAAGAGCGCCGGATTAATAAATCTTAAGCAGCTTCAGGGTAAAGAGCTTTCCTTTGATAACATCCTGGATTTAAATTCGGCTTTTGAATTGGTCCGCGAATTCTCTGATCCTGCGGCGGTAATCGTTAAACATAATAATCCCTGCGGGGCAGCAGAAGATAAAACCCTGGAAAAAGCGTTTTTAGCTGCCTGGAATTGCGATAAACTCTCTGCCTTCGGCGGAATAGTGGCCTTAAACCGCAAGCTGGATTTAAAAACCGCCAAAGCAGTGGCTAAGAGCGGTTTCTTAGAGTGCATTATTGCCCCGGGCTTCGAGGAAGGGGCAGCAGCGTTGTTTAAAGAGAAAAAGAATTTACGCCTCCTGGAATTCTGCGACCTTAATCCGATCAACGAACCGGACCTTAAGCGAGTTAGCGGCGGATTGTTGTTGCAGGATAAGGACCTGGCTACGCTGGATTTAAATAACCTTAAAACAGTTACCAAGAGAAGGCCGACCAAGCAGGAGATGGAAAGCCTGATCTTTGGTTGGAAAGTAGCCAAGCATGTAAAATCAAACGCCATAGTATTGACTAAGGGCGCCAGGACCGTAGGGATAGGCGCAGGCCAGATGTCCCGGGTAGATTCGGTGATGATCGCCAAAAAGAAATCCGGCAAGGCCAGCAGCAATTGTTGTTTAGCCTCCGACGCCTTCTTCCCCAAGTCCGACGCTATCCTCTGGGCGCATAAGGCAGGAGCCAGGGCGATCATTCAGCCCGGCGGCTCAATCGCCGACCCGGAGATAATCAAGGCCTGCGATAAGTACAAGATAGCGATGGTGACTACCGGCATCCGGCACTTTAGGCATTAATGTATGTCCTACCTCGAAGCGGTACAATACCTGGAAGGCCTGGGTAATTACGAAATAATTTCCCATTATCCCTATCAAAAAGTATTCCAGCTGGAGCGCATCCAGGGGTTCCTGGAGCTAATCGCTAATCCGCAGGCGTCTTTGAGGTGTATTCATGTTGCCGGCTCCAAGGGCAAGGGCTCAACCTGCGCTTTTCTTACCTATATATTGAGGGAGGCGGGCTTTAAGACCGGATTGTACACTTCTCCGCACCTGGCGGATTTTCGCGAGCGGATAAGGATTCTGCTGCCTAAGGCTCCGGGCTCAAAAACCAGCCTTGACTTTGAAGGGATGATTCCTGAAGTTAAGCTGGCGAAACTGGTAGGTCGGTTAAAACCTAAGATAGAAAAATATAACCGCGCCTCTAAATTCGGGCCGCTTACCTTTTTTGAAGTCTATACAGCTCTGGCTTTTCTTTATTTCCAAGGGGAAGGAGTGGATTTTGCGGTTCTGGAAACCGGTTTAGGCGGCAGGTTGGATGCGACTAATGTTGTTACTGCCCTGGTGAGCGTGATCACGCCGATAAGTTATGAACATACGGATAAATTAGGCCGCACCTTAAAGAAAATAGCGGCGGAGAAAGCCGGGATCATCAAGGGCCCGGGTGCGGTTGTGATCAGCGCAGCGCAAAAAAAAGAGGCCTTGGAAGCTATCCGGAATAAATGTAAAAAAGAGGGCGCAGAGTTGTTTGTAGCGGGAAAAGATATAACCTGCAGAGGTTCTGCGGAGAGATTTACCGCGCGCGGGCTCTGTGCGGATTATAAGAATCTAAAGATAAGATTGTGCGGAAGCCATCAACTGGAAAATGCTTGTGTTGCCTTGGCCGCTATCGAGTCTTTACGCCGGCACGGTATTAAGGTCAATATTGATTCTTTGCGCCGCGGCCTCTATAATACTCTATGGCCGGGCAGGTGCGAGGTTGCCGCAAGAAATCCCCTGGTTGTCCTGGATGGGGCGCAAAATGCCGCTTCCGCCCAGGTTTTAAAAAAGGCAATCCAGGAAAAATTCCATTACCGTCAGCTGGTGCTTATCTTTGGCGTTTCCAATGACAAGGATATACAGGGGATAGCGCAGGAGCTTAGCGCTTTAGCCGCTGCGGTTATCCTGACTAAATCCGCTAATCCGCGCGCAGCCGAACCGCTAGCGCTTAAGAAATATTTTCCCGGTAAGGGCAGAGCAGTCTATATTACCGGCAGCGTAAGCGAGGCCAAAGACCTTGCCTTGCGCCTGGCCGGTAAAGAAGATTTGATTTTAATTACCGGCTCTCTTTTTGTCGTAGGTGAATTTAGAAATGCTAAAAAATGATTTAACCGATACAATCACGGCAATTTCCACCCCTGTAGGCGAGGGTGGGATCGGGATTGTGCGCGTCAGCGGCAAAGAGGCGTTAAGGATCGCCGATAGAATTTTTATTTCCCCCGCCGCTAAAAAACCTTCTACCTTAAAAACCTACACTACGCATTACGGCACTATCGCGGATAAGGGCAAAATAATCGACGAGGTTATCCTGACGGTTATGCGCCGGCCCCGCTCTTACACCCGGGAGGATATCGTCGAGATAAATTGCCATGGCGGGATAGTAGCTTTACGCGACGTGCTCAACCTGGTTTTAGAAAATGGCGCGCGCCTCGCCGAACCGGGCGAATTTACCCGGCGCGCCTTCTTAAACGGCAGGATCGATCTTACACAAGCCGAGGCAGTGATAGACATAATCCGCGCGAAAACAGACCTGGCCTTAAAAATCGGGGTTGAACAGTTAAAGGGCGCGCTATCCAAACAGCTAAACAAAGACCGGGGATTTTTATTGGATGCGCTGAGCGTTTTAGAGGCAGGTATTGATTTTCCGGAGGAAGAGGGAACCGGCGCGGATTTAAAAGCCGTCGCCGGGAAAATAGAAGCGGCAGGTAGAGACCTGGAGGAATTGCTCGCTAACTCCAGGCTCGCGCGGGTCTTACGCGAAGGGGTACACGCGGTTATCTGCGGCAAGCCTAATGTTGGCAAGTCTTCGCTCTTAAACGCCCTGCTCCAAGAAGAGCGCTCGATCGTAACCCCTGTCCCCGGGACCACTCGCGACACCATCGAGGAGATAATCGATATCCAAGGGATACCGGTGAGGATCGTGGATACCGCCGGGATACTGGAGCCGCGGGATTTAGTGGAAAAAAAAGCGGTCCAGCGTTCCAAAAAACATATTGCCGCAGCGGACCTGGTGATTATTTTATTCGACGGCAGTAAAAAGCTCTCCCGCGAAGACAGGTTTCTGGCCGGAAAGTTAAAAAATAAAAAAGTCATCGCGGTTATCAATAAACTGGACCTTAAGCAGCGATTGGAGCGGCCACAGGTCTTAAAAATGTTTAAGCGGGTTATTGATATATCGGCCAAAAGGTCAAAAAATATAGACCTGCTGGAGCAGGCAATCGCGGATTTAGTGCACAGCGGACATATTGCCGCAGCGGAACCGCTCCTGGTAGCCAACCTAAGATACATAAAAATTCTCCAGAAGGCAAAGATAGTTATTGCAGAAGCCTTGAAATCGTTAGATAATAGCTTGCCTTCGGAGTTCATTGCCCAGGATATCAAAGAGGCACTAGGGTATTTGGATGAGATATCGGGCAAAAAATTTTCCGAGGACCTCCTAGATAAAATCTTCGCGGAGTTTTGCATAGGTAAATAAAAATGAATAAGAAAAAAATTGAGCGGGCAATAGCGGACATTCTGGAAGCGATAGGCGAAAATCCCAAGAGGAAAGACCTGTTGGAAACGCCTAAGCGCGTGGCGGAGATGTATGAAGAGATCTTCTCCGGGATCAAGCAGGACCCCGAAGAAGAGTTAGAGGTAATCCTGGACCAGAAACACCATGAAATTATTTTACTCAAAGGAATCCCTCTCTATTCGGTCTGCGAGCACCATCTCCTACCGTTCATGGGTAAAGCCAGCATAGCCTATATTCCCAAAAACGGCCGCGTAACCGGCTTAAGCAAATTAGCCAGGGTAGTAGATATTTTAGCGCGCCGGCCGCAGGTTCAGGAACGCTTGACTACGCAGATAGCCGAGATTATCATGTCTAAGCTGAGGCCGTTAGGAGTGATGGTTGTGCTTGAGGCAGAGCATCTTTGCATGTCTATGCGGGGCGTAAAAAAGCCCGGGACACTTACAATTACTTCAGCGGTGCGCGGTATTTTTAAGGAAAATGAAAAGACCCGCTCCGAAGCCCTGGCATTGATCAGGTCGTAAGAAGAGAGAGGATTATGGAGATAAAACATCAAGGTAAATCATCTACCGGTATTGATGCGAATTTAGCCGCGCTCCTGAGTTATCTCTTAGGTTTTATTACCGGCGTTATATTCTATACACTGGAGAAAGAAAACAAATTCGTGCGTTTCCATGCCCTGCAGTCAATTGTAACTTTCGCCTCTTTACTTGTCCTGAATTTCATCTTCAAGCTCTTGCCTGTCATAGGCTGGGCCCTTGCCAGCCTGTTGGGGATAATAAGTATACTCCTCTGGATTATGCTTATGTTCAAAGCCTACCAGGGAGAATATTTCAAATTACCCTTTGCCGGTAAGATCGCCGAGCAAAACTCCTAAAGAAAGCGTTTTCAAAAATAGCGGATATACCCTTGCAACTAGGCTCAGGTGCGGGCATACTAGATATAGACGATACGTCATATATCTAGAAAGGATTAACCTATGCCTGACACCTATCCTATAGAAAAAAGGAAGCTTGTCCGCTTTATAGTTACTATTCCTTTAAAATATGTCAAGTTAGCTGTCAAGGATTTCAGCGGGACACTCTGCACGCACGATATCAGCGCGCAGGGTGTCGGCTTGATTACCGCCGAGGAATTACCGGTAAACTTGCCTTTAAACATCTGCCTTAAGGTTCCGGATAATGGCGAAGAGATCCAACTAGAGGGAGAAGTAGTCTGGTCAAAGCAGTTGGATGGATCAAGATACCGCTGCGGCCTGAGATTAAAAGGCGTTCCCATCAAACCCATCCCGTTAGTCCTGCGGACAATCTATTCCAGGTTATAATGTTAATTGACATATCCCGCCTAAAGTAGTATCATAAAAAAGTCAAAAGTCACAAGCCATAAGTAAAATCAAACTTAAAATGAACAGAACCAAAGTACAGGCTTCTATCATAATCTCCGCTTTATTCCTCTCTGGCTGCGCGACTTATAGCGTGCAAAAGGGCGAATCTCCGTATAATAAAGGGTATGTGGTGGCCAGGTACGGAAGGGTTCTGCCGGAATATACCCTGGGTAAAGATAATTCTGTCCCGGATGAACAGGTTGCCAAGGAACGCTTCCAGAGGCGCAAGAAGACAGTCGAAGCCTATTATAAAAAAATGGGCTATATCGAGAACCGCTTTAAACAGACCTTTGTTGACCCTCCGGTTTTTATGCTGCAGGCGATTGTCGGAATATTCAGGATGCCTGCCGTAGCTATCCGCGACTACAAATATAACCGCGACCCTAAATACAAAGAAAAAATAGACCAACAGGAAGACGCCGAATATAAGGCGGAAAAAGCGCGGATCAAGGCCTTAAAAGACCAGTTAAATGTTTATATACAAGAAGACCTGCAAAAAGAACCTCCTGCTGCAGAGCAGACTAAGGTTGCGGCTCCCGCAGCCGCAGTAAGCGAAAAGAAGGAAAAGCCGCCTGTTCCGGAAGCTACGCTGGCTGCCGCGGCTAAAGTGGAAGCCAGGGCAGAGCCGCTGCCTCTACCGGTTAAGGCAGAAGATAAGGCAGAACCGCCTTCTGCGCCAGTTAGAGCGGAAGAAAAAGCAGGGCCGCCTCCTCCCGCAGCCAAGATAGAAGAAAAGGCAGAGCCGCTTCCGGCAGTTAAGGCCGCAGAAGAAAAGCCTATCCAGCGGGTAAAGGCCAAACCGCAAATTACTTATAAAATTCCCAAGGCAGTAATTATAGCCAAGCCGGTAAAAGGGGCCTCTCCTCTGACAGTGCAATTTTACGGCTCCAAATCCTCTTCTCCTAACGGCAGGATAACCGCTTATTCCTGGGATTTCGGCGATGGAGACACCTCCACCCAGAAAAACCCCATTAATACCTACTGGAGCGCTACTTACGGCTCGCGCCAGTTCACCGCTACCCTGACGATAAAAGACGATAAAGGCATGACCGCTGATACCTACGTTGTGATTGAAGTCATCGCCCAGTAGAATCCGCAGGATAAGCAATATCGATAAAATTAAAAAAAATCCCTATCCAAACTTCTATATTGAATTGCTTCTGAAAGGTGCTCTGTTTTAATCTGCCCTGATCCCGCTAAATCCGCAATTGTCCTTGAGATTTTTAAGATTTTGTTATACGCCCTAGCGCTAAAATTCAGCTCCTGCATCGCCATTTTTAGCAGTTTGTTTTCTTCTTCTCCTAAAGCGCAGAATTTACGCACTTGTTTATGGCTCATCCGGGCATTATAGAATATGCTTTCATCTTTGAGCCTTGCTCTTTGGATTCCGCGGGCCTTATCTACGCGTTCTTTGATCTGGCTGGAACTTTCGGCAGGCAGGTTTTCGCTTAATTCCTGGTAACGGGTAGGAGGAACTTCGATTTGGATATCTATCCTGTCCAATAGCGGGCCGGATATTTTTGCGCGGTACCTGGCCAACTGGGTGGTATTGCAGCGGCAGGCCTTATGCGGGTCAGTGTAATAACCGCAGGGGCAGGGATTCATCGCGGCTACCAGGACAAAAGAGGCGGGAAAGACCGGGGATTTAAATATGCGCGATACGCGGATGACGCCGTCTTCCAGCGGCTGGCGCAGGGCCTCAAGACAGTCGCGCCGGAACTCCGGAAATTCATCCAGGAAAAGCACTCCTTGATGCGCCAGGCTTATCTCTCCTGGTACAGGCAAAGAGCCGCCGCCAACCAGGGCTGCAGTGGATATGCTATGGTGCGGGGAGCGGAATGGCCGGCTGGAGATTATCCCGTCTTTGTTCGCTAAAGTTCCGGCTACCGAATGCAGCTTGCTTACTTCCAGTATTTCTTCTGGAGTTAAATCCGGCATTATCGTGGGGATCCTTTTGGCAAGCATAGTTTTACCGCTGCCTGGGGCTCCGAGCAGCAGGATGTTATGACCTCCGGCTATGGCTATCTCCAGAGCTCTTTTAGCTAAAAACTGGCCTTTTACTTCGGAGAAGTCCAGGTCGTAGCGGTTCTTCTCCGCGCCTAAACTGATCCAGTCTAGCTTAACCGGCTTAAAAAGTTCCGGGCTGTTTAAAAATTCCACGCTCGCTTTCAGGTTTCTCAGCGCGAAAACCGAAATCCCGGAGACCAGAGCCGCTTCTTTGGCATTTTGTTCCGGGATAATCATCCGGCTGGAGCTGGATTTTGCCGCGGCCATAGCTATAGGTAAGGTTCCCCGTACCGGCCTGAGGGAGCCGTCCAGCGAGAGTTCTCCCAGGACGCAATATCCGGTTAATCCGGAGCTGTTTATCTGCCCGGTTGCCGCCAGTATCCCCAAGGCAATCCCCAGGTCAAAACAGGCGCCTTCTTTTCTGATCCCGGAAGGCGCCAGGCTGACGGTAATTCTTTCTGCCGGCCAGTTAAAGCCGGAATTTTTAAGCGCCGACTTAACCCTTTCCTTACTTTCTTTTACCGCGGAATCCGGCAGGCCGACTAAATTCAGCGTGGGCAGCCCCCGGGAAACATCCACTTCTATCTCCACAGGATAAGCTTCTATACCGTGTAACCCAAAACTTAAGACTTTGGCCAGCATATTTACCCCCTTTTACCTTAATAGACGCAGGAAGAAAGGAAATCTAATGAAATATAATGATCAGCCAGGCAAAATCCCTGCCTGCCGGCAGGCAGATCACTAAGAAAAGGCTTGCAATTTAAGGCCCTGACTATATAATATTTTAATATGAAGAAGCCCCTGAGGAATATCCTTATCCTGCTTTTGGCGGCTGGCTCTATTTTCATCCTGCTTAGGTATGTCGCTTCCCTGAAAGAGAATATTGCTTCGCTGGAGAATCAGAAACAAAACCTCTTGCAGGACTTAGAGAAAGAAAAAAAGTCCGTTCAACAGCTTAAGGCCAGGAATACGGGTTTAAAAAGCTACTTAAGGGCTGCGCATAAGAAAATAATCAGAGTAAAAGAGCAGATCGGGAACTTTGATCTAAGATTTTCCATACTCAGGGCGGAGAATAAAGCGCTTGTAGATGAAAGGCAGAGGCTCGCCCAGGAGAATGCCAGCCTGAAAACGAAACTGAGTTCCGTGGATGAACTTAAAAAAGCTATCCGGGAACTTAAGCGGCGCGCGAAAATAGAGGGTAACCGCGGGTTCCTGATCAAGAATAGCCAGTTAACAACTTCTCCGGCGAAGGTTAAGATAGAAGTGATACCTGCCCCCAAGGAACAATAATGAAAGAAATATTCCTGCAATTGTCCGAGAATAAGATTTTTCTCACCACCCTGGCTGCCTGGTTGATCGCCCAGGCGATGAAGGTGATCCTCGGGGTGGTGCAGAAGAGGAGGCTGGATTTTCGCCTTTTTGTCGGCACCGGAGGGATGCCGTCGAGCCACGTTGCCGGAGCAGCGTGTTTAGCCGCCTCCATCGGCCTGGAATACGGTTTTGACAGTGTCCTTTTTGCTTTAGCGGCTTCATTTGCCATTGTGGTTATGTTTGACGCTCAAGGGGTGCGCCGGGCAACCGGAAGGCAGGCGCGTATTTTAAATAAAATAACCGATGATATCTATTGGCAGGGCAAGATACACGACGGCCGTTTACGCGAACTTATCGGCCACACCCCCTTAGAGGTAATCGGCGGTTTCTTGGTCGGTGTGCTTATAGCGGTATTGGCGCGTTAGAAGGGAGATCTACGGTGAGTAAAAAAATTTTGTTGGCAGTTGGCGCGGTATTTCTGGTCCTTATTTTAATTTTAGCGTTAGCACTGAAAAAAAGTAAAAATTATCCTGCCGGCCAAAGCTCCGGCGCTCCCAGCGCGCAGGCTCTGTTGAATGAAGTAAAAACTTTACAGGCCAAAGGCGACCTGCCCGGACTTAAAGACGCGTATCAAAAATTAGTCAATGATTTTCCTAATTCCGGCGATGTAATGAGCTGGCAGAAAAAGATAGATGAGCTCAATATAAAACTCTTATTTTCTTCCGCCTTAACCCCGGGGAGCGCTCTTTATGAAATCAAGCCCGGGGATACCTTGACTAAAATTGCCCGGAGGTTCAAGACTACGCCGGATTTAATCAAGAAAAGCAACGGCCTTAGCGATGACAAGATCATCCCGGGCAGAAAAATCAAGGTTTGGACCGCGCCTTTCAGCATCGTCGTGGATAAGTCCCAGAATATCCTGCTCCTTAAGAGCGAGGAAGAGATAATTAAGACCTATATTGTATCGACAGGCAAGAATAACTCTACGCCCGTCGGAAATTTTAAGATTACCTCCAAGTTGATCAACCCGGCCTGGTTTAAAACCGGAGCGGTTGTTCCTGCGGGGAGCCCCGAGAATATCCTGGGCACGCGCTGGATGGGGTTAGATCTGCCCAGCTACGGCATCCACGGGACGACCGAACCCCAAAGCTTAGGCAGGCAGGCTACTCAAGGCTGCGTGCGTATGGCCAACCCGGATGTAGAAGAACTCTACACTATAATCCCTATCGGCACAGAAGTAACCATCGTCGACTAAATAATCAAAATATGGCTGGATTAGATTTTGAAAAACCTATCTTTGAGCTAGAAAAGAAAATCCAGGAGTTAAGGCATTTTGTCTCGGAGAAGAGAATAGATCTTTCTTCCGAGGTCAAGCGCCTGGAAGACAAGCTCGACCACCTTAAGAAGGATACCTATGCCAATCTTTCTGCCTGGCAGAGGGTGCAGCTTGCCCGCCATCCCCAGAGGCCGTATACCCTGGATTATATCAACTTGATTATGTCGGATTTCATCGAGCTGCACGGAGACAGGCTCTTTAGCGACGACAGGGCCATTGTCTGCGGCTTAGCTAAATTAGATAAACAAAAAATAGCGGTTATCGGCCATCAAAAAGGCAGGGACACTAAAGAGAACCTCAAGCGCAATTTTGGCTGCGCCCATCCGGAGGGTTACCGTAAGGCGCTTCGGATTATGCAATTAGCGGAAGAATTCAATTTGCCTATTGTTATTTTTATTGATACTCCCGGCGCTTACCCGGGCATAGGCGCGGAGGAGCGCGGCCAATCCCAGGCCATCGCGCTTAATTTAAGAGAAATGTCTTCTATCGGTACGCCGGTTATCTCTGTCGTTATCGGAGAGGGCGGTTCAGGCGGCGCCTTAGGCGTGGGAGTGGCTGACCGTATTTGTGTCCTGGAAAATTCCTATTATTCCGTCATATCGCCTGAAGGCTGCGCGGCCATATTGTGGAAAGACGGGGCCAAAGCGCCCCTGGCAGCTGAAGTTTTAAAATTAACCGGGGAGGATCTCCTAAAACTTAAGATTATCGATGAAATAATTCCGGAACCTTTAGGCGGGGCTCACCGCGACCCGCAAAAGACCGCCGCTAGCTTAAAAGAGTCGATCGTGAAAAACCTTAAAGAATTGAAATCTCTTGCCAAAAAGGAACTCCTGGAGTCAAGGTATAATAAATTTCGCAATATGGGTGTAGTCGCATGATTGAACAGGAACTCTTATTATTAGGGCTGTTGCGCGAAGGCCCTAAACACGGCTACGATATTAAAAGCAAGATCAAGCAGATACTTTCTTTGTTCGCCGGGGTAGACCCCAAGTCCATATATTACCCCTTGCATATACTTGAACAAAGGGGTTTAGTGGTAAAAAAGGCGGTTAAGCCCGGGAAAAGGCCGCAACGCCTCGTATATGCCTTAACCCCTAAAGGGGAAGTCCGCTTTGACGAGCTTTTGAGCAAAAGCCTGCTCAATCTTAAGCGGCCGCAGTTTAGCCTGGATTTAAGCTTGTATTTTCTGCACTATATGAAACCGGCTCTGGCCTGCCGCAGGCTGCAGGCCAGGCGCCACATGCTGCATAAAATATCCCGGGGCTTAGAGCAAATGGCGCGTTCTTCCGCCAAAAACAAGACTGCTTCCTTAAACCGCATCTTAGAGCACAATCTTAAACTGCTTAAAGCCGAGTCCCGTTTTCTGGATAGACTTATTCAAACAATACGCTGATTTTTCTCCCATAAGCGCCAACTTTTTTCCTTGACAGAGGGGAGTTTATTGCCTAAAATATTAAGGTAAATTTAAATAGTAAAATTTTACTATATTGAAAGGTTGCCAGCTATGGAGTGGGATAAAACTACGCAAGAGAAATTAAAAGCCATGGTCGCCAAGATCCCTGTTTTTCACCGTCATATCACCGAAGAGGCGGTGACTAAGGGAGCGGAGGAGAATGCCCGGGCCAGGAATTCTAGCCAAATAGAGGAGGCGGATGTGCTCAGCGCCTTTTTTTCGGACGTACCCTCGCCCTTTTACAGCATGATGGTCAGGCTCCTGGAGCAGACCGGATTTGAATATAAGAAATACGGTTTCCCCAAAAAAAGGGAAGGCCAATGAGAATAGCGGTTATCGGCGCAGGCGCTATCGGCAGTTTGACCGCGGGTTATTTAAAGGCCGCAGGCGAAGATGTCTACCTGGTCGGCCACGAAGATGCGGTTAAGGCGGTAAAGGAGAATGGCCTTAAGATCAGCGGCGTGCGCGGGGATTTTAAGGTCAATATCAGCATCTACGCAGCGCTTGTTTCCAAGCCGGAGCTGCTCATCCTGGCCACCAAGACCCAGGATATCGAGGAGGCGTTGAGCAAGAGCCCCGATTTAATTAAAGAGAGTATTGTCCTGACTACGCAAAACGGGATCCAGGCGGAAAATATCGTTAGCCGCTTCCTGCCGGAAGATAATATTATTTCCAGCATAGTGATGTTTGGCGCTACTTACCTGGAGCCGGGTAAGGTGGTGCATAACTTTGAAGGAAGCTGGATTTTAGGCAATGCCTTCTCCGCGGCCCTTAATGCCAACATAGTCCCGTTGAGTATGGTTCTAAATAAGGCCTTCCCCGCGGTTATCAGCGATAATATACTGGGGATGAAATATCTGAAGATGTTCGTGAATGCCAATAATTGCATCCCGGCTATCCTGGGGGTAAGCATGCAGGAGGCTTTTTCCGACCAGCAGATAAGCCAGATCAGTATTGCCATCTGGAAAGAGGCTTTTGAGATAATCTCGAAATTGGATATTCAACTGGTTTCTTTGCCAGGTTTTCCCATCGAGCGCGTAACCAAGCTTATTTCCATTCTCCCGCAGGAAGCGGCTAAGGTTTTTTCCAGCACCATGGCTAAACTGAGCAAAGACCCCCTCTACGGTTCGATATTACAGAGTATTAAAAGAGGGAAGATTTCCGAGATTGATTATATTAACGGCGAGTTTGTAAACTTAGCCCAAAAAAACGGCTTAAAAGCCGAATTAAACAAAAAATTAGTTGAAATGGTCCATAAGGTTGAAACGACAGGAAGGTTTTTCAGCCAAGACGAACTTTTGGCCGCGACAAGGGGAGTAATAAATTAAATGTCCGGGATCAATTCGCCTTTTCCCAAATTGAAACTTACCGTAACGGGAGTCTTCGGGGATTGTTACCACGGTTATAAATCAGGCGATGAAATTATCCTGGAAGATTTTACCCATCCGCCCAAGCATTTTTGCCTGGGGCTGGCCCACGCGTTATTCCCGATAATCTACGCGTTAAGTTTCGGCGCCAAGTTCGGTTTCCGCGATAATCCGCGTTCGCTTTCAGTTACCTGTCCCGACGGAGGGAAGTTAGAATTTAAGGCTGAGGTTTTAGATAAAGAGGGCAAGGTAGAGGTTCTCCCCAGGGATCCGCAACATAAAGGCCCCAACCCGAAGAAGATGATTATTGAAGTGGTTAAGGCAAAAGGCAAGTGCAGCTTTGGCTACAAAGTAGGGGATAAATGGGAGACCCTCGGTTTAAAGTGCGTCCCCGGTTTTTGCGGAGCGGCTTTTCATACCGCCTTCCCGGCGCTCTTTGCTTTGAATTTCGGCGCTAAGTTTTTCTTTATGCAGGATCCGAACTGCGTAGATACAGTTACCTGCCCTGACGGCGGGAATATTATTTTCAAGGTAACCAGAGTAGAAGAGGAGAAAAAATAATTTTATGCATAAGCGCAGAGTAGTGGTAACCGGCATAGGAACGATTTCTCCCAATGGCGTGGGTAAGATTAATGCCTGGGATGCCTTTGTAGCGGGTAAATCCGGGGTCAGATTAGTGGATGGTTTTGACGTTTCGGTATTTAACACCAAGATTGCCGCGGAGGTGCGCGATTTTGACCCGTTTAAGTTCGGGCTTACCCACGAAGAAGCCATGCGCATGGACAGGTATGTGCAGTTCGGGGTGGTGGCGGGAAATATGGCAATTAAGGATAGCGGGCTTGATCTTTCCAGGGAAGATCCTAAAAGTATCGGCGTATGCCTGGCCAACGCTATCTGCGGCACAAAATATATGGAAGAAGAATTCGCCCTGGTAACCGACGACGGCAAAAATCCCATCGATCCCGCAAAGGTCAGGCCGGATCTTTATGATGCCGCCATGTTCAATACGCCTTCGATCGAATTATCCGCCAGGCACCATTTTACGGGGACCTGCAGCACTCTCTCCACCGGCTGCACCGCCGGAACAGACTCGATAGGATTCGGGTTGGAAGCGATCCAGGATGGCGAGCAGGATGTGATGATTTGCGGCGCGGCCGAAGCGCCGATTACGCCGATTACCTTTGGCGCCTTTGACGTAGTCAATGTCTTGTCCTGCCGTAATGACAACCCGCAGGCAGCCAGCCGGCCTTTTGATAACAAACGCGACGGTTTTGTCCTGGGCGAGGCCGCGGGAATTTTAGTTTTAGAAGAGCTCAGCCACGCCTTAAAACGCAACGCCCGGATTTATTGCGAGGTATTGGGTTTTGGCACCAGCTGTAACGCCTTTCATATGACTGACCTTCCGGCTGACGGGGCGGCAATGACCAGCTGCATAATCCTGGCTTTAAAAGATTCCGGGATCAAGCCGCAGGAAATAGATTATATCAATGCCCACGGCTCAAGCACACGGATGAATGATATCTTTGAAACCAACGCCTATAAAGAGGTTTTCGGTTCTTACGCCTATAAGCTTCCCATCAGTTCGCTTAAATCCATGATCGGACATCCCTTGGCCGCGGCCAATGCCGTGGAATTGACGATCTGCTCCATGATCTTTGAAAAAAATATCCTTCCGCCGACTATCAACCAGGAAGAAAAAGCCCCCTTATGCGACCTTAACTATATTCCCAACAAGGCTATCAGCAAAAAAGTAAATACTATTATCAAAACCAGCAGCGGTTTCTCCGGCATTCACTCTTCGTTAGTCTTAAGGAGATTTAATGGATAAAATCGCGATTACGGGTATCGGCATAGTCAGCCCCTCCGGCATAGGCAAACGGCAGTTCTGGGCGAATATAAAAGCCGGGCGTTCTTTTATCAAGGAGATCACCCGTTTCGATGCCTCTAAATATCCCGCGCATATCGCCGGACAAATCGATGAACTGAATAAATACAGCAATATCTCCGAGCGGCTGCTTAAAAAAATCGACACTTTTTCGCACATGGCTTTGATCGCCTCGGAATTAGCGCTTCAGGATGCCGCTATTGATATAAAAAATGAAGACCCGAGTTTAATCGGCATATTCTTAGGCAATGCTATCGGCGGCTGGCTTTACGCCGAGACAGAGCTGCGCGATCTGTATCTTGAGGGCCGCGAAGGGGTCTCTCCTTATATGGCTTCAGCCTGGTTTCCAGCTGCGCCGCAGGGGCAGGTTTCCATTTATTACGGAATCAAAGGTTTTTCCAAAACCGTGGTCGCGGATAGGGCGGGTTCCTCGATGGCCTTAGGTTACGGACGCAAGGTTTTAAATAAAAATAAATTAAATATGATCTTAGCCGGAGGGATGGAAGCGCCGGTCTCGCCTTACGCGCTTTTATGCTGCAATACCTACGGAGCTTTATCAAAAAATAATTCTAAGCCTCAGGAAGCCTACAGGCCATTTGACAAAAGACGCGATGGCTGCGTGATCGGCGAGGGCGCCGGGATAGTGGTTATGGAGAGCGTTAGCCGCGCGGCCAGAAGAGGGATAAAGCCATTGGCTTATATCTCGGGATACGCCACGACCTGCGACGGAATAAGCCGTATTGATTGCGCTTCCGACGGTAAAGAGCTCGCCCGGGCGATTACCCTGGCGTTAGCCGACGCTC